>MRWG01000082.1_pt1 | contig 189316 bp, 168 predicted proteins | sample 1013341 | NCBI WGS metagenome assembly MRWG01 (sample SAMN06117577, study PRJNA244670) | biofilm metagenome | biome: Water; feature: Cathode Biofilm; material: Biofilm; isolation source: microbial consortium enriched at the cathode of a solar microbial fuel cell | place: USA: District of Columbia...
CGGCTTGGCGTTCAGGCTTTGCGGGCGGCCTTTTTCAGGTCGTCCCAGGCAATGGCCGAACCGATCAGGCCGGAGACCGCGAGTACCAGATAAGTAATGGCCGGTACAATCATGTCTGTCTCCTTGGGTTGCGCTGTGTCGATGGGAGAATAATAGGCGGGGGCAGGGAATAAATAAAATGTATTGTTTTTATCGAAGCCATTCCCTGGAGGCATGTTTTGTCTTCGTTACTGCGAAAACCCGTTCCACGCCCTGTTGCCGGCGGTTAAGCCGGCAAAGGTTTCACCAGGACTTTTGAGGGGTTGGTGAGGCACAGAGGGGTGGGCTGGCGGGCGCTAGTCTTCCCGCCGATCGAATCCGCCCTGTTCGTCCAGGTCCTCGTCGAAGGCCGGCTCGCCGGGGATGCTGTGCTTTTCCAGGGCCCAGTCGCCGAAATCGATCTGCTGGCAGCGTTTGGAGCAGAAGGGGCGGTGGGGAAATTCCTCGCTCCATTCGATGGTCTTGCCGCAAGTGGGGCAGGGCAGGGTGGTGGTATTCGTCATAAACTCATCTGTGCCATTTTCAGGTAGGCATCGTGCAGTACCTTGACCTTGTCGTGCAATTCTTCCTTCGGGCCCGAGTTGTCGATGATATCGTCGGCGCCGGCGAGGCGATCCTCCCGGGAAAGCTGGGCGGCCATAATTGCCCGGATCTGTTCCTCGGTGGTATCGTCCCGGGCCATGGCCCGCTCGAGCTGCACGCTCTCGGGCACGTCCACCACCAGCACCCGGTCCGCCAGTTTGTGCTGGCCGGTCTCGAGCAATAGGGGTGACTCCAGAATAACATAGGGACCCTCCGCCGAGGCCAGTTGCTCCTGGATCCACTGGCCGATCAACGGGTGCAGCAGGGATTCAAGCCAGGCTTTTTCCGAGGGGTCGGTGAAGACCCGCCGGCGCAGGGCAGCGCGGTCCAGGGTGCCATCAGCCTGCAGGATATCCTCGCCGAAATGCCCCGCAATGGCGTCCAGGGCGGGCATGCCCTTCTCCACCACTTTTCGGGAGGCGGTATCGGCATTCACCACGGTAATGCCCAGTGCCAGGAAACAGTCGGCCACGGCGCTCTTGCCGCTGCCGATGCCACCGGTAAGCCCCACCACGAACATCAGAGCAGATGAAGGTAGGCGGCAGTGATCCGCTCGCCCCAGAGCATGGCGATCCAGCCGGCCACGGCGAGGAACGGCCCGAAGGCCATGGGGATCTGCCGGTCCCGGCCGGCGATCAGGATACCGGCCAGGCCGACAATGGCGCCCACCAGCGAGGAGAGCAGGATAATCAGGGGCAGCTGTTGCCAGCCCAGCCAGGCGCCCAGGGCTGCGAGCAGCTTGAAATCACCGTAACCCATGCCTTCCTTGCCGGTGAGCAGCTTGAACCCCCAGAACACCAGCCAGAGCACCAGGTAGCCCGCGGCGGCCCCGATCACGGCACTTTGCAGGTCCGTGAACATGCCCTGGCTGTTGAGCAGCAGGCCCAGCCACAGCAGGGGCAGTGTCAACTGGTCCGGCAGCAGGTGGTGATTGAGGTCGATCCCTGTCAATGCCACCAGCACCCAGGTAAAGACCAGGATGCCGGCGCCCTCGGGCGTCAGGCCGAACTGGAAAACGATGCCGGCGGTGAGCAGCCCGGTGACCAGTTCCACCACCGGGTAGCGCAGGGAAATTGGCACGCCGCAACTGGCGCATCTACCCCGCAGCAGCAGGTAACTCACAAGCGGGATATTGTGCCAGGCTTTGATGGGAGCCCGGCAGGACGGACAATGAGAGGCGGGAAACGCCAGGTTGGCTTCCGGGGCCGGCGTCTCGGCGGGCTCCATGCCCAGGAAATCCAGGGATTCCCGGCGCCAGGCTGATTCCAGTTGCAGGGGCAACCGGTAGATCACCACATTGAGGAAGCTGCCGATCACCAGCCCCACCAGGAGGCTGACGACCAGCAGCAGGAGGGGTTCGCTCAACGGCAAATCAGATGACCTGGCCGAGATTGAAGATGGGCATATACATGGCCACCAGCAGACCGCCCACCAGAATACCCAGCACCGCCATGATCATGGGTTCGAGCAGGGTGGTCAGGTTGTCCACCTGGTTGTCCACGGATTCCTCGTAGTGGGTGGCGGCCTTTTCCATCATCTCGTCCAGGGCGCCGGATTCCTCGCCGATGGAAGCCAGCTGGATCAGCATGGTGGGGAACAGCTGGGTACCCCGCAGAGAGGTACTCAACTGGATGCCGGTGGCCACCTCGTCCCGGACCTTGTGGATGGCATCCCGGAAAACGGCGTTGCCGGCGGCGCCGGCAACGGAATCCAGGGCCTCGATAAGGGGGACACCGGCGGCAAAAGTGGTGGAGAGGGTACGGGCAAACCGGGCGACCACGGCTTCGTAGACAATATTGCCGACAATGGGAATCTTCAGGGTGTACTTATCCACGGCATCGTGGAATTTCGGCGAGCGGTGCATGGCCTCCTTGAAGGCGATGCCAATGGCGATCATGCCCGCCAGGGCGATAAACCACCACTGCTGGAAAAACTCCGATAAGCTCAGGACCATCAAAGTGAAGCCGGGCAGTTGGGCGCCAAAGCCCTGGTAGGTTTCGGCAAATACCGGCACCACCTTTACCAGCAGTACGCCGGTGACAACAATGGCAACGACGACTACGGCGGCGGGATAAGTGAGGGCCTTGCGGATCTTGGCCTTGAGGGCTTCGGTCTTTTCCTTGTAGGTGGCGATGCGGTCGAGCATGGTTTCCAGGGCGCCGGATTGCTCACCGGCCTCCACCAGGCTGCAGAACAGGTCGTCGAAATAGCGGGGGTGCTTGCGCAGGGCGTAGCCGAAGCTGTTGCCGGAGGAGACATCATCGTGAATGGTGTTGATCATCTCCCGCAGGGATTCCTTTTCCACCCCTTCGGCGACAATCTCGAAACTCTGCACCAGCGGCACGCCGGCGCGCATCATGGTGGCCATCTGGCGGGTAAACAGCGCGATGTCGGCGGGCTTGATGGCTTTGTTGAACTGGAGAAGGGGCTTGGGCTTTTTCTTGACCGTGGAGGCGATCACCCCCTGCTTGCGCAACTGGGCCTTGACCACCGCCACGTTGGTCCCGGGCATCTCGCCCTGAATGGGTTTGCCCTGCTTGTTCTTGCCCTTGAAGACGTAGAGTTGAGTTGCTTGTGCCGTCGCCATGGTGCTAGTCCTTGGTTACGCGGTTTGCTTCTTCCAGGCTGATTATACCCGCCGCCACCTTGCGAAGTGCCGACTGGCGCAAAGTTCTGAAACCTTCCTCCAGGGCCTGGTCGCGGATATCCAGGGAGTTGCCCCCCTCCATGATCCGTCGGGAGATGGCGGGGGTGACCCGCAGCACCTCGTAGATACCCACCCGGCCCTTGTAGCCCTTGGAACACTTGCTGCAGCCCACCGGGTGGAAAATCTGGATCTCATTGGCGGGAATGCCGATGCTGTCGAAGCCCTCCTCGTCCAGAACCTTTTCGGGCAGGTCTTCGTAGGGTTTCTTGCAACTGTTGCACAGGCGCCGGGCCAGCCGCTGGGCAATGATCAAACTGACGGAGGTGGCCACGTTGAAGGAGGGTACCCCCATATTGAGCAGCCGGGTCAGGGTTTCCGGGGCGCTGTTGGTGTGCAGGGTGGAAAGCACCAGGTGGCCGGTCTGCGCCGCCTTGATGGCGATTTCGGCGGTTTCCAGGTCCCGCACCTCCCCGACCATGATCACGTCCGGGTCCTGGCGCAGGAAGGAGCGCAGGGCCTCGGCAAAGGTGAAGCCGACACGGTTGTTTACCTGCACCTGGTTGATGCCTTCCATGTTGATCTCCACCGGGTCCTCCGCGGTGGAAATGTTGCGCTCGGAGGTGTTGAGAATGCCCAGCCCCGTATAGAGGGATACTGTTTTACCGGAACCGGTGGGACCGGTGACCAGGATCATGCCCTGGGACTGCTGAAGCGTCTGCAGGTAGGCGGTTTTCTGGTCTTCCTCGTAGCCCAGGGAATCGATGCCCATCTTGGCCTGGGAGGAATCGAGAATCCGCAGCACGATCTTCTCGCCGTAAATGGTGGGCAGGGTGTTGACCCGGAAATCGATGGACTTGCTCTTGGAGACCTTCAGCTTTATGCGGCCGTCCTGGGGCACCCGTCGCTCGGAAATATCCATCTGTGACATGACCTTCAGGCGCGCCGCCAGGCGGGGCGCCAGGTTGGTGGGCGGTTTGGCCATTTCCTCCAGGATGCCGTCGGTGCGGAAGCGGATGCGGTAGTGTTTCTCGTAGGGCTCGAAATGGATATCCGACGAGCCCTTGCGGATGGCATCCACCAGTATCTTGTTGATAAAGCGGACGATCGGCGCATCGTCCACATCGGCATTAAAGGCATCCTCTTCCTTGTCGTCGTCCGGGCTCTCGATATCGAGATCCAGGTGCATATCCTCGATATCGCCCAGGGCCTCGCCGATATCCTCCTCGCCGCCCTGCAGGTAGGCCTCGATGGCCCGGACCAGCTTGTCGTGCTCCACCAGCACCGGCTCCACGCCCACGCCCGCCTGAAAGCGGATCTCGTTGAGGGCGTTGTGGTGCGTGGGGTCGCTTACCGCCACATAGAGGCGGTTGTAGCGCTTGTACAGGGGCAGTGCCTGGTGCTTCTGGATCAGCTTCTGGTCCAGGGCATTGCGCGGGCATACCTCAAAGTTGTGGGCATCGAGGTCGTACAGGGGCAAACCGAATTCGGTGGATGAGACCCCGGCGATGAGGGCCGAGGGCAGGGTGTCATTTTCCACCAGGTATTGAATGAAGGAGCGGCGTTGCTTGTTGCAGGTATCCACCGCCTCCAGGGCCGCATTTTCGCTGAGCAGGCCGTCGCTGACCAGTCGTTTGGGGAGCCCCCGCAGGGCAAGATTGCTGGCATTCATGGTGTTATGGGTTTTTCGGTCGAGGAAACTGATAGTGCCACCTTATAACTGCTGGGCCCGGGCTTTTCTTTGCATGATTTGAGCGGGGGCACCGCTGCAGGTGGTATTGGCATTGGTTTGGCCAAGTCGGGTTCCCTCTTTGCTGGTTGTCCCTTGTTATCTGCAATGGGCTCGGCAATCAAGTGCAGTCGACCCCCTGCGAACGTGTCCACTTGCCATGTGGCCACTGTAACCCCCTATGGGTGCCCAGTCCGCTTCAAGGTTTATCGTATAACATATTGTTCGTGCAGCGGAATAGCCCTGTGGATATTTTTTGTCCAGCGTCAACCGCAAAGGCGCCTTCCTCCTTATTCGAGAGACTGGCCTGCCAAGGTGAATTGATGCGTAAGCATCAAGAGAGTGTAGGCTGGCCTGCAAGGTGAATTGATGCCTAAGCACCAAGAGAGTTGGTAGACGATCAGGAATACATCTATCGGTACTTGTCCCGGAGTGAAATCAGCTGTTTAGAGCTCTATTAGCCGTTCGGCAGCTTTGAAAAAATCTGAGCCTTCGGTAGGACAATACGAGCCGGCTTCGCCAGTAACCTCCCCCTCCAGCCGGCACCAAACCCTATCGGCAACGGCCCCGGCAAACCCGAAACGCCCCTGTAGGAGCCATCTACCGGTGTGGGAGCGATCCTCGATCGCGATACCATCCCCTCCAGCCGCCACCAAACCCCGCCGGCTACAACCCCGGCACACCCTGAAAAGCCCCTGTGGGAGCGGCCCCTGGCCGCGAAACTACCCCCAGCTCGCACCGAACCCACACCATGCTCGCGACAGACCCAGCCAAGCCCCCTGCCGGTGTAGGAGCGATCCTCGATCGCGATACCACGCCCTCCAGCCGGTACAAAACCCCGGGCATGCTCGCGACAGACCCAGCCAAAAAAAGGGAGCCAAGTTGGCTCCCAAAGTTTTTCCAGGGGGGTAGGAAAATCGTCAAATCTGTGCGCCTCGCGGGCGGCTTGGCGTTCAGGCCTTGCGGGCGGCCTTTTTCAGGTCGTCCCAGGCAATGGCCGAACCGATCAGGCCGGAGACCGCAAGCACCAGGTAAGTAATGGCCGGTACAATCATTTGTGTCTCTTTGGGTTGCGCTGTGTTGATGGAAGAATAATAGGCCGTGCCAAGGGATAAATAAAATGTATTGTTTTTATCTAAATCATTCCCTATGGTTATGATTAACGTCCGGTGTATAGGTATTTCAACCCAGCCTTGCCTCCCTCCAGCATACTCGACATCTCCGAGACCTCTTATCTACACCAATAATAGAAGGGCCTTGCTCGCATGCGCTCAATTAGATTGATTCCTGTGACCCTGGTCACAAAATAACCAGCTAAAAGCCACTACAACCCGCTAGCTAGCGCTAATTGGTGCTGATCGAAGCCGCCAAACCGGTGATTACTGGCGTGTTTGCTCGAAAATCCAAAAAGTCGGTGCCAAAAAAACGGAAAGACTGACAAATATTGTCAGCTTTGGTCGAGATCGGCGCTATTTGTCAGTATTAAAATCACGAGATGATTTTAATCCATTGAAATAAAAGTATTTATTTTATGGCATGCCTCGTGCATTCTGACAAGGGCTGGTAGTTTATGTTCAGCAAAACCATTCAAGGAGAACAGCAATGAAAACACGCAATATACAAAAGGGTTTTACCCTGATCGAGCTGATGATCGTGGTTGCGATTATCGGCATCCTGGCGGCGGTTGCACTGCCGGCTTACCAGGATTATGTGATTCGCACCAAATATGCGGAAGTTGTCAATCTGATTGGCGGGCAGAAAGTCAACATTTATGAAGAGTACGTTAGCAACGGAGTTTTTCCAGATTCGGCCAGCGATATTTTTGCCTCACTTGAAAACTCGTTAGTACAGTCAGATTATGTTAATTCCGACGCTGACGTTACTTTGATGGAAGAGCCTGCGGCTGGCACACAATTTCTTCGTGTCCAGGTTGATACATCCAACGGCGCAACCCCTGCTGATGCTCAAGGTACTCTTATTTTCAAATTTGTAGTACAAGCGGGCGGCTTGCAGACTGTCTGTGGGAGCGGGACTATTGACGATCAATATCTGCCTGCAGAATGCCGCAACGATGCTCCTGCTGCGAATACCTCTGTATAAGAAGGTAAGCTCGATTAACAATCGATCGAAAGCGGCAGATTCGTCTGCCGCTTTTTTTGCGCAAAAAGCGGAGTCCTAAAACCCCGGCAATTGCCGGGGAACCTACTATTAGCCTAGAAAAATGAAAAAAATAGTCAACATCCGCACTCTTATGTTGTTGTCTTTTGGGTTTTCTGCACTTTGCTCCATCTTCGTATTCTGGTCATTTGATGTTCTTGCTTGGTTGACAGAATTCGATGAAAAGCGCGTAGTGGCAAGTGGGATTTTGGTTTTTTCTGGCCTAAGCATCGCCGTGTCGCCGTTTCTTGCTAATAGTATCAGTAGTGTATTGGCAAAAATTCCGACATCGGTAAAATTTGCTTTAGCGGCAGTGGGAATTCTCGCTGCGATCACCTTATGGAAGAATCCATTTTTAGAGTTGGCGCTTCGAGAAATCGCTATGTATGGCTTGCTAACTCTACTCATATTTTCGGTTGCTGCTGCGTCTTGCCATTACTCGGAAAAACTAATAATTGGGCTGATTTCTGTATTGACAATTGGGTGTCTTATATACAGCTTTTGTGCTTTGCTGGCGCACACGTTTAATGTTTTAGAAGGATATTTGCCTATCGTTCCCAGGAGAGGATATAACTTTGCGAATGTTAGGTTTTTTAATCACCTACAGGCGTGGACATTCCCTTTGTTGGTGTTTGCCAGTTTGTCGTGGCGGGTCTTCCCTCTGATCCGGATCTCAGGTGCAAGCGCTGCAACAATTTGGGTGGCGCTTGCCCTGTATAGTAAAGGAGCAGGTATTACTATTGCTCTGGTAGCAGGGGGAATTGTAACCATTGCATTTATTACCTCGAGACAAAAAGCATCGCCTTTGACGACCTATATCAAACGTTATGTACAAATAATAGGTGCTGGTTTGGCTCTTTGGGTCCTAGCTTTTTTATGGTATCCGCAACTGATGAACGCTTCGGTCGAATCGTCAGCGAACCTAACGGTTACGGACTTTGGTCTGTCAGGGAGAGACCGGCTATGGGTTCATGCTATAAATTGGATATCAGAAACGCCATGGCTGGGACGCGGCCCAATAAATCTCGTCCAATTTAAAACCACACCCCATAATTCTCTTTTACAGTGGTCAATGGAGTGGGGTGTCATATCGGCGTTACTTTTGACATTTATTTTGGGCTATGGATGGCTAAAGTGGGTTGCCTACGCGCGTACAAAAACGAATGCGACCATTAAAAGCAGCGAGCTAAATCTGTTTATTGTTGCTCTAACGGTAAGTGCAATCTCCGCATTAGTGTTATCCATGGTGAGTGGTATCATCGTTACACCATTTAGCCAGTTATTAGGAGCGATCGTTTTAGGTTTTATGCTTGGCCTATACCAGCGCGATACTAATAAAAATCTTGATAGGCAAAATCGACAACTTCTCTACGGAGTGAGACTGTTTGCAATATTTTGTGTGGCAATTTATGCCAAAGCGACAATCCCGGAGATATTAGATCGATACATGACCGGAAATGGCTATACCACAAAATATCTTTATCACCATGAGAAAGACAATGGGTTAAATCCACGATTTTGGCAACATGGCCCATTTCCAACAAATAGAACTGGATTCCCTTTCTGTTACCAATTTGGCAAGTACACTTTGGATTGGGAGTGCCTTTTCGATATCGAAATTGAACAATCTACGCAGCGAGAATCAAAAGCAAATTTGGATGCCCAATGAAAAGTTTTACATTGATAGGCGCAGCCGGTTATATCGCGCCGCGACATATGAAAGCGATTCAGGCAACTGAAAACGACCTGGTTGCTGCGTTGGATCCCAATGATTCCGTGGGTGTTATCGATAGCTATTTTCCGGAAGCAGACTTTTTTACGGAATTCGAACGCTTTGATCGTCACATTGACAAGCTTCGGCGTGCCCGCGATGGCCGTGAAATCGACTATATTTCTATTGCCTCGCCCAACTATCTGCACGACTCCCACGCTCGTTTTGCCTTGCGTTCAGGTGCTGATGCCATCTGTGAAAAGCCGCTGGTCCTCAATCCCTGGAATATCGACGGCTTGCTTGATATAGAGCGGGATACTGGACGTAAAGTTAATACGATATTGCAGTTACGACTGCATCCGGCCATTATGGCAATGCGCGAGAAAGTGCGAAGCCAAACGGGAAAGAAAAAGTACGAAGTCGATCTTACCTATATTACGGCCCGGGGTCGCTGGTATCTGAGAAGCTGGAAGGGGGATGAAAAAAAGTCGGGCGGGATCGCTACTAATATCGGGGTGCACTTCTACGACATGCTGTATTATGTGTTTGGCCAGTTGCAGGAAAATGTTGTGCACTATAATTCTTTATCGAAGGCAGCCGGCTATCTCGAATACGCGAATGCGCGTGTCAGGTGGTTCCTGTCGATCGATATCAACGATATCCCGGAAAAGGTCCGGTCAGACGGGCAGCGGACTTATCGATCAATTACGGCCGATGGTGAAGAAATCGACTTCACCGACGGATTCACCGATTTGCATACCCGCAGCTATGAAGAAATCCTTGCCGGGCGCGGCTTCGGGCTGGAGGATAATCGGGTTGCGATCGAAACCGTAGCGGCGATTCGACATGCCACGCCCAGAGCGTCGACTGGAGAATACCACCCGTTCCTCCGGAAAATTTCGGAGTGAACTCGGCATGAATATCCAAATTCACGAATCGGCCTTCGTTGATGAAGGCGCCAGCATCGGCGAGGGTTCTCGAATCTGGCATTTCGTACATGTCTGCGGTGGCGCCCGGATCGGGGCGAATGTGTCTCTGGGGCAGGGTGTATTCGTCGGCAACCAGGTTACTATTGGGGATAACTGCAAGATACAGAATAATGTTTCGGTATACGATAATGTGAGTCTGGAAGAGGGTGTGTTCTGCGGCCCCAGTATGGTTTTTACCAATGTCTACAATCCCCGTTCATTGGTTGATCGCAAGAAGGAATACCGTGACACACTGATCAAACGAGGCGCGACGCTGGGCGCCAACAGCACGATAGTTTGCGGAATAACCATCGGCGAATTCGCGTTTGTGGGCGCCGGTGCAGTGGTCAATAAAGACGTCCCCGCTTACGCGCTAATGGTAGGGGTGCCCGCAAAACAGATTGGCTGGATGAGCGAATACGGCGAGCAGTTGGCATTGCCGTTAGCAGGAAAGGGCCGGGCAACATGTAAGTATACCGGAGCAACCTATGTATTGGATGGCACGGTCGTAACCAGGGAGAAAAATAAAGGCTGATGGAATTCGTTGACCTTAAGACCCAACAGGCACGCATAAAAGAGCAAATCGACGCCGCTATCCAGCGGGTTCTGGCCCACGGGCAATATATTCTTGGCCCGGAAGTGGATGAATTGGAAAGAAAGCTCGCCGTCTATACCGACGCTAAGTACTGCATCACCTGCGCCAACGGTACCGATGCGCTCCAGATAGCCCAGATGGCGCTGGGCGTTGGCGGCGGCGACGAGGTTATAACCACAGCTTTCAGCTACATAGCTACTGCGGAAACCATTGCATTACTCGGGGCGAAGCCCGTCTATGTAGATATTGACCCCCGGACCTATAATATTGACCCGAATCAGATAGAAGCTGTAATCACCCCAAAAACCAAAGCGATTATCCCGGTGTCGCTTTACGGACAGTGTGCGGACTTCGATGCGATCAACGCCATTGCCGAAAAGCACGGAATCCCGGTAATTGAGGATGCAGCCCAGAGTTTTGGTGCAACCTATAAGGGTCGAAAGTCGTGCAATCTTAGCACCATCGCGACTACCAGCTTCTTTCCCAGTAAGCCTCTGGGATGTTATGGAGACGGCGGCGCTATCTTCACCAGCGATGACGACCTGGCTCGGATCATTCGCCAGATCGCCCGCCACGGCCAGGATCGCCGCTATCATCACGTGCGGGTGGGAATAAACAGCCGACTGGATACCTTACAGGCAGCAATACTATTAGCAAAGTTGGAAGTCTTTGATGACGAGCTGATCTTTCGCCAGCAGGCAGCGGAGAACTATACGCGTTTGTTATCAGAGTCGGCTATCGCTACCACACCCTATATTGCTCCCCAAAATACCAGTGTGTGGGCACAATACACGATCCGTGTCAAAGCAAGAGAAAGTCTACAGAAAATGCTCAAGGATGTGGGGATACCTACCGCTGTGCATTATCCAATCCCGTTAAACAAGCAGGGGTCCGTAGCCGATGCACACGAAATATGTTCTGTGAGCGAAGAGTCTGCTGAAGAAGTGGTTTCCTTGCCAATGCATCCATATCTATCTAAAGAAAATATAAAACGTGTTTGTGACTCGCTATTAAAATGTATAGCTTAAATTCAGTCACTTTTTGGTGAATAGTCGCTCCGTGAGAAAAAAAATAGCAATTTTTGGAAGTTACAACTCGTCATCGATCGGCGATACAGCGATTCTTGTCGGCTTGATTGCCTCTCTTGTACGAGTGTTTGGCGAAACTATAAGCATAAAGGTATTGGTGGCTAAAAAACTGAACATAGACGCCGAATTAAAGCAGCTAAATATCGGCGCAAAGGTTTCGGAACATGTTATCTTTGACCGAAGTCCAGATTCCGGTAGTTTTACAGAAAAAATAAGTCGTATTAGTCACAGAGTGGTTCGAAAGATTTCAGGCTCGAGCGTTGTCAAAAAAAATAAAACGAAATCCTTGCTGAGAGACTCAGACATTCTCCTGATTGGAGGTGGCAATCTTATAATGGATCTATACCCCGCTTGGCCTTTAATTCTAAGAGACGTTTGCGAGTCGGCAAAGAAGGCCAACATTCCTTATGGATTCGCTGGAATTGGTGCTGGGCCGATTCAAAATGAGCCGGGAAAATCCATCTTTACTCGATGTCTGAATGAAGCTGAGTTTGTCTCATTTAGAGATGAACATTCTAAGAGACTCTGTGAAGAGGTGCTAGGATTTTCAAAATCCATGGTGGGGCCAGATCTTGCTCTCGGAATTAGTTTGCCAGAAAATGTTTTTAGCAACATCCGGGATTCTGTGTTCGTAAATGTTGCTGCGGTCTACTCTGAACGATGGCCAATTAAGGATGTTTCAAAATTCGAGCTTTATATCGAAAATATTTGCGAATTACTAATATTGCTATTACAAAAAACTAATATTAAACATATATTTTTGTTCAACACAAACTACCCATTGGACGATTTAGCTTCGCTAAAGTTGATGGGGCTGCTAGGAGAAAAGCGGCTGGGCTTTAAAGTACATTATTTGGAAGGCAAGAGGTCTGTGGGCGAGCTGTTAGGGTTTTTGTCGAGGGCGAAACTGGCATTGGTTACGCGCCTCCATGCAGGCATTCTTGCTGAATTGGCTGGTTCGGATTTGGTTGCTGTTAGTTACCAGCCAAAGGTCGAAGATGTATTGTCAGCTTATTTCCCCGGTGCGCGCATTGTTAACATTGACAAGTTATTGCTTGGACAATTCGATGATCTAGACGATTTTTACTTGCGAGAAGATACAATAGAGGTTCGAGCTCGCAATTTTAAGATGGTTGACGCTCTTATTGAGCGAACCCTTTGATATGCATTTGCTTGTGTTGCCTTCTTGGTACCCAGCGTCTCCTGATGATATAAAAGGCGTTTTTTTTCGCGATCAAGTTTTAGCCCTCCATGCTGAGGGTTATAGGGTGGGTGTAATAGCCCCGATGTTGAAGTCGCTGAGAGCCGTCTATAGTCGTCGGAATAGGAGTAATAGTGAGAACTTCGAGATCGATGAGGGCATCCCCACCTATCGCATGCATCAATGGGCGCTCCTCCCTCGGGTCCCATTTGGAAATTACTTCATCTGGAGAAGCGTGGCTAATCGCTTGCTCGACCGTTATCTTGCTGAGCAGGGCCGGCCAGATGTTATTCATGCTCATTCCGCTATTTACGCGGGCGCCGTCGCTGGGGAGTGGCGGAGCACATTAAAAGTGCCTGTCGTGCTGACCGAACACAGCACAGCTTATGCGAGAAGTGTTTTCCGGCCTTGGCAGTTACGGTTGGCTCGACTAGCTGCAATCGCTGCGGATGAGAGGATTTCTGTAAGTCCTCCTTTGGGAACGCTTCTTGAAGAGCAGCTTGGCAAGAATGCAGGGCCATGGCGGTGGGTTCCAAATGTTGTGGCGCCGAGATTTCATAGAGAGCAGCCACTTGATTTACAAAGTAGTCGGGAAATACGTCTTCTCAACTTGGCGCTGATGTCGGATAAAAAGGGCCAATCAGACCTTTTGAAAGGTTTTGCGCGCGCGTTTCCAAATCCTTCATCGGTTGAGTTGTGGATCGGCGGTGATGGGCCGATTCGGGGACGGTTGAAGGAGGAAGCCAGGTCGCTAGATATTGGGCGGCGGGTACGTTTTCTAGGCATGGTGCCCCCGGATGAGGTGCCGGGCTTATTGGGCGTGGTCGACCTAATGGTCGTCTCCAGTCACTACGAAACCTTTGGCGTGGTAGCGGCAGAGGCTCTGATGGCAGGCGTTCCCGTGGTGGCTACACAATGTGGTGGCCCCGAATATATCGTGCGTGATGGGGATGGGCTCTTGGTGCCCCCACGCTCTCCTGATAAGTTGGCTCTGGCTTTAAAAGAGGCGGTAGAGCAGCTTGAAAATTTCGATCGAGCGGCCATCGCTGCAAGAGCATGGGCACGCTTCTCCGGTCCAGCAGTCGTCGGTCAATTAGGGCAGCTTTATCGAGATATCTTGTCGGAGCGACAGCCTTGATAAGCCTGGACTGGCTGCGAAACGGGATATTTGCATCTCGTTTGAACCGAAACATCGGCTATACCCTGGGTAGACAGCTTTTTGCGGCGGGTGCCCAACTACTGCTGGTGGTGCTGATCGCGCGATCACTCGGCCCAGAGGGCAATGGTCGCTATGCTATGGCCATTCTACTTCCATCAATTATGGCAAATGTTCTCAATCTCGGCATCGGTCCGGCAACGGTCTATTACGTAGGCCGTCGGGCGTTGATGCCGCAGCAAGCTGTGAAAGGGAATATTCTCCTTGGTATGATTATCGGTGCGATTGGTTTAGGCTTGGGGCTTTCGCTAATATTTACCCTGCACGACGTTTTATTTCCCGGTGTTCCGAAGACGTTACTCCTGCTCGGTCTGTTGGCCTTCCCAGTCGCACTAGTCTTGGCGCTTTTGAATTCAGTGCATCAGGGGATCGAGAATTTTCGCGCTTTTAATTGGAGTACCCTTGCCCCGCCCTATGTGACGCTTGCCGTGACAGGAGCGTTCTTATATGGTCTAAATTCGGGGGTGGAAGGTGTCATCATCGCCTATTTTACCGGGCAAATAGCCGGTCTGCTGATTTCGACGCTCTTTGTTAGAGGGAACTGGATAAATATTGGAGAAAGCGATGAAATGGCTGAACAGCACCGCCTAGCTTCTGTGAGCTACTATCGGAAGATTTTAGGATATGGTTGGAAGGCGCACCTTTCCAATATTCTTGCCTTCGTCAATTATCGCGCCGATATCTTCCTGGTTAACTTATTTATCAGTCCAGCGGCTACCGGGGTTTACGTCATTGCCGTACAGATTTCAGAACGACTCTGGATGCTGTCTCAGTCGGTAAGCTCTGTTCTACTTCCTCGGCTTTCAGCTATGTACCGAAATCCCGAAGCTCGTTTAACGCTGACACAGCGTAGTTTCTGGGTTACCGTTATCCTTACTGGCTTAGTGGCCATCCTGGCAGCGTTTGGTCTTTATTGGCTTCTAGTTCCTGTTTTCGGTAAAGAATACATTGGCACCATGGAAGCGTTTCTATGGCTATTGCCCGGTATTGTAGCGGGTGCCGGCTCCCGTGTGCAGGCAAACTGTATCGCGGCGGCGGGAAAGCCGGAGTGGAACTCCTATGCCTCCCTAATCGTAGCGACAGCGAATATCATAATGAACATTATCCTTATTCCGCTTCTTGGAGTAGTGGGCGCTGCAATGGCAACAAGCTCCGCGTATATCCTTAATGCATGTATTAAGGGTTTTCTAGTCAAAAGAACACTGAGTTATGGTTAATTCGTTTCGTTGGTGTTGCTATAGGATATTTCTGCCTTTTGCTGGCTTTAGTCTGTTACATGAAGCTCCCGAGCTTTCTTGGAACATCTAGATTGCATAATTTTATTTAACATGGAACTTAACCGTTGATAGTCCATATCACCACCGTCCACCCGCGTACTGACACGCGGATTCGTGTTAAGGAAACTGCGAGCTTGGCGAAGTACCTGGACCAGCAGATTTTGCTGATAGTCCAGGATGGGCAGGGGATTGAGCAAGGATGTGACGGGGTTTTAACGTTGGATTCGGGGCCACTATTTTTTTCAAGGCTAAAACGAATGTCGGTAGGAATTTTTCGTATCTGGCGGACGGTCCGTAGGGAAAAGCCGTCCATCGTACATTTTCATGATCCCGAACTGATTCCGCTGGGGTTGGCGCTACGCGTAACTGGAGTGAAAGTGGTTTACGACGTGCACGAGGATGTACCCCGTCAGACTCTTGGCAAGGAGTGGATTCCAAAACCTGTACGCCGTCCGGTCGCCTGGCTGGCTGAAATGTCAGAGTGGGTTGCGGGCCGTGCTCTCAATGGTGTTGTTGCCGCGACGCCTAGTATCGCGCGACGCTTTCCCGAGAAAAAAACAGTGATAGTACAGAACTTTCCTATCCTGTCAGAACTGGTGATGCCACACCCGGTACCCTATGCCAAACGCTCTCCACACTTTGCCTACGTTGGCGGAGTGACCCCCATTCGAGGTGCTAAAGAGATGGTGGAAGGAGTTTCCAAGACTGCACATCCGGAGGCCCGCTTGCAGATTGGCGGTAATGTTTTGCCTCCTGGGCTGGAAGAGCAGCTCAAGAAGGCTGATGTGGGGGGGCGTGTAAGCTTTCTTGGCTGGGTTAACCGTTCCCAAGTGGCCGAGTTGCTTGGCAGTGTAAGAGCAGGCCTGGTTTTATTCCATCACGCTCCTAATCACACAAATGCACAGCCCAACAAGCTGTTCGAATACATGGCTGCCAGCCTGCCCGTCATCGCCTCACACTTCCCGTTGTGGCGGGAGATCATCGACGGTGTCGGTTGCGGCCTGCTGGTCGACCCCGAGGATTCGGAGGCCATAGCCCGGGCTATGGACTGGTTGCTCGACAACCCCGAAGAGGCCGAAGCCATGGGACAGCGTGGACGCGAGGCCGTGGAAAGGATTTATAATTGGGAATCTGAAAGCGGGACTCTGGTTCGCTTTTATCGGGAGAAGCTGGGAGTATGATGCGGATTTTGACCGTTATCGGCGCGCGCCCGCAGTTTATTAAAGCCAGCGTCGTCTCCCGTGCTATTCAAACTGAAGAGGCCATCGAAGAGATCATCGTGCATACTGGCCAGCACTTCGATGCCAATATGTCGGACGTATTCTTCAACCAGCTCGATATACCGCGCCCGCACTACCAGCTTGATATACATGGCGGCGGCCACGGTTCGATGACTGGCCGAATGCTTGAAAAACTTGAGGCGGTGATGCTGGAAGAAAAACCGGATCGTGTTTTGGTCTACGGGGATACGAATTCCACCCTGGCTGGAGCGCTGGCGGGGGCCAAACTGCGTATTCCTGTGGCCCACGTGGAAGCGGGATTGCGAAGCTTTAACAGGAATATGCCAGAGGAAATCAACCGAATCTTGACCGATCAGGTAAGCGACTTGCTGTTTTGCCCAACCAGTTCGGCTGTTGGCAATCTTGAGCAAGAGGGTTTTAGAAATAGGCTCGCCAGAGTTGTTCAGGTGGGTGATGTTATGCAGGATGCAGCATTATTTTTTGCCGAACATGCCAGATGCCCGAAGGAGGTGAGTGTGCCCGGCGAGTTTATTCTCGCCACGCTGCACCGGGCTGAAAACACCGACGATGCCGGTCGGCTGTCGTCCCTTGTGAACGCACTGAACCAGGTCCATAAAAATATTGCACCGGTCATATTACCGCTCCATCCACGCACACGGGCGGCAATACAGGAGCTTGGTCTTGATATCAAGATAAAAACCATCGATCCTGTCGGTTATTTGGAAATGCTCTGGTTGCTCGCTCATTGTGGACTCGTAATGACCGACAGCGGTGGCTTGCAGAAAGAAGCTTTCTTCTTTGGCCGGGCCTGCGTTACGCTGCGCGATCAGACGGAATGGGTTGAGTTGGTGGAAATTGGCGCCAACCAATTGGTGGGTGCAGATGCAGTTGCAATATTCGAGGCCGTCAAGCGACATTATGGGCGAAATGTTGAGGACAATAACTCGCTTTACGGTGGCGGAGATGCATCAGTGCGGATAGTCGAAACCCTGATCGAAGAGGCTCAGTAACACACAGTTTATTAGAAATCCCGCTGCGGCCTGCAACTCCTTCGTTGTGTACAAATTCCCATGATCGGCGTCTTTTTCGATAAAATGTAACTGGTAGAAATTACAGAAAAAATATACCAAACCGCTTTATCGCCTCACCCGATCTCCAGCGCCCTTGCCCAGCAGGGTGAGCGTAATGTAGTGGAAGTAATTCCGGACAGTCAGTTCTTTTACCATTCGCTGGTCGGTTTCCGCCAGTAATCTGGGCGTGGACATGTCGATACCCTGGATCTGGGCCAGGCCGGTAATGCCAGGACGGACCTCAAACACGTGTCGGCTATCCCGCTCATCAATCAGCTCGTCCTGGTTGAACAGGCACGGTCGAGGACCCACAAGGCTCATCTCGCCCTTGAGCACATTCCACAATTGGGGCAGTTCATCAAGTTTCCTGCTTCGCAGGAAACGACCCATGGGGGTTATGGACGATGCGTCGGCCAGATGAGTCGCTACTGATGTGGTATCCGGCTTCATGGTGCGAAACTTGATAAGCACAAAGGGTTGCTTATGCCGGCCAACGCGTTGTTGGCGATATAGAGGGGACCCGGTATCGAAATAACCAATCAGCGCAATGATCAGCAAAACCGGAAATGTTATCAGCAAACCGAGCGTTGCGATAAGGAAGTCGAACACACGTATTATTTTAAACTTTGCAGGCGTCATAATGATTTATGACTATGTAGAAAAGCCCGTGCGGTTTCCTCAAGAGCATCATCCACCGATACCGGCGGTTGCCATTCCAATAGTGATCGGGTTTTGCCGATGTCTACGTAAAGACTGCCGCACAAACGGTGGATCAGGTCCCGCTTGCCCAGTAAGCCGCCAACCTGTTCAAGGAGGCTGACTGGCACCGGGACAAGCCGGGCCGGTTTGCCCAGGGCGTTGGCGGTACGGTGCAACAGTTCGGTCGTGGATAAATCCTCGCCATCTCCCGCCAGGAAAACCTGGTTGGCGGCGGCTGGATGATCCAGGCAGGTCGCTATGAGGTCGACCAGATTGCTCCGCGACACCAGACTGCGCTTGTTGCGAATGGCTCCGAAGGGTAACGGTAGCCCCCGGTAAAGCCAACGCATAAGACTTTCGAAGTTTCCTTTGACTCCTGGGCCGTAGATCAGCGGCGGCCGGATAATTACGATCTCCATACCTGTCTCATCGGCCAGCGACCAAAGGCCCTGCTCGGCTTCAAATTTGGAAATTGCATAGGCGTCCAGCGGCTTGGGGTTGTCATCGGCAGTAAACGGTGTATCGATCATCGTCTCTTCACCGTTAACTTTGATGGAACTGATAAAGACAAAGCGACCGACACCCGCTTCTGCCGCCTGCCGTGCCAGGTTTATAGTCCCCTGGGTATTAACGACTCGATAAGCCGCCAGTGAGTTCGGTTCATTGTTGCCCATGAGATGAACGCGGGCGGCGCAATGAATCACTGCCTGGCAATCCTGCAGTGCACTTCGCCAGTTAGTGTCGGGCCGGATCTCTCCCACCAGTGTATGGGGAAGGTCCTTCATCGGTTCGATGCTCGATAAACGATGCAGTGCGAGGTGCACTTCCCTGCCGCAATCCTGTCTCAGACTTTCCAGCAGACCCTGGCCGAGAAACCCTGAAGAACCTGTTATCAAGATTTTCATCTGACGATACTATCTGGTTCTTTTGCTGTAATCAGCACATCGTCGGCCATATTGCGCATGATATTCCGACGGTCGAATGTCTCGACAAATTTCTCGCGTGGAAAAGTTTCGCGCCGCAACGCGAAAAAAGCTTTTATACCTTCTTCGGGACAGCAAGGCGTAAATGTTTGGGCATTATCCAGATTTTCCTGGATAAATCGGGCAGCATAGCCCGATACCCCCGCGAGAATTGGTTTGCCAAGCGCGCCGTACTCGAAGAGCTTGGACGGTAGGGCGTTGAGGAAAACATTGTAGTCATTGAGGTGAAGAAAAAAAACGTCTGCCTGTTGGTAAATTTCAATCAGTTCTGTGCGAGAAACCGGATTTCGTATTTGAACGTTTTTGCAGTTTCTTTCAGCCAGTGCATTTTCTAGCTGGAGCCTCTTCCCACCATCTCCTACCAGCACGAACCTGGCTTGTCCCTCAAGACGTTTGGCCAATGCCGGAACTATTTTATGCAGCCCCTGTCCCTCACCCATATTCCCGGCATAGACAATTGTCAGCGGGTCATTGATGATCCGGAATTTAGACTCAGGTGTCCAGTCGAGAAACTCAGGGTCAATACCATTGGTAAAAACCGAAAAAGTACGCCGAGGGTATTTCGATTCAAAATAGCCCAGGAACGCGGGCATTATAAGATTAACCCGCGTGGCATAATGTATTGTCCAGCTTTCGACAGGTCCGAAGATCGGTTTGGCCAGCCAGCTTATTTTGGGCGAAAGCACATCCCTTAAGGTTTCGACGAAAATATCGCGAATATCCAGGTACAGAGGGGCCTTGAGACGACGAGACAGCAAGGCACCTAGGGCGGCGGTCATCAACCGAGATGAGGTGGCAAAAACCAGGTCAACCGATTGGTTGCGCGTAATACGCAGAACACTTCTGGCATAGTTTAAGAAGGCCTTCGATTGATCTTTCATTCCGCTTTGATGTTGGGGAACGGCCACGCGGTGTATCGTTAGGCGGGGATGTTGTTCGTGCTCTTCGATATTGTCGTTGGCTACCTGACGATACGAGTTGTAGCGGTTTGGCATCGTCGTAATCAGCTCGATATGTCCTGTTTGAGGCAGCTTCTCCAGTAAGGCGCTAACGAGAGCCGAGGCACGAAATGAACCGGCCGACAAATCCGGTGGATAATAAAAACTCAACAGCAGAATCTTCAACGAGATGTCATCCTGTATTACGCTTGGTACGTTTGAAATTGTGGTTCAAAGTTCGATCACCGCCAGGAGCTGGTTTTTCAAGCCTTTGCTGATTGGGGGAGCTCGCGTCCTTTCGGAGATGGCGGTGTAGAGAGCCAGTCGCTGATTCCTCCGGATGGTTGGTAATCAATTTCACGGCGGCCAAGCAACCGCACAACGGTTTGATGGTCTTTATGCTCGAAGGCTTTCCGCAAACTCACTACTAAATCAATAAAATCGTCCCAATGTATTTCGTGCTCCCCAGCACGGTATATTTTTTCATGGGCCGTTGGCTGAGCGGAATCTTCAATCAGCAGTTCCTCGTAAAGTTTTTCGCCTGGCCTTAGGCCGGTATAACGGATTTCGATATCGCCGCCGGGAGAGTTCCTGGATTTGAGTTTCAGGCCCGAAAGGCGAATCAGTTTCTCCGCCAGGTCGGCGATCTTCACGGGTTCGCCCATGTCCAGCAAAAACACGTCGCCGCCCTCGCCCATGGAACCGGCCTGTATGACCAGTTGGGCGGCTTCCTCCATGGTCATAAAGTAGCGGATGATATCGGGGTGGGTGACGGTGACGGGCCCGCCCTCCCGGATCTGTTCGCGAAATTTGGGAATAACGGAGCCGGAAGAATCCAGTACATTGCCGAATCTAACGATGGTAAAGCGGGTATTGTTGGGTACTTTGGCGCCCGGCTCCAGGTCGTAGGCACGGGCCCGGTACAGGGCGATTTCCCGTTCTTCACTCATGGCCTGAAGAGCCAGCTCGGAGAGGCGCTTGGTGGCCCCCATCATGTTGGTGGGTCTTACCGCCTTGTCGGTGGAAACCAGTACGAAATTCTCCACCTGGTTGATAATCGCCGCCTGGGCGGTATAGAGCGTGCCGATCAGGTTGTTGTAAAAACCCTGTTCCGAGTTGTATTCCACCATGGGCACATGCTTGTAGGCGGCGGCGTGGTAGATGGTGTCGATGCCGAAATGATTCATCACTTCAAGCAGGCGGGGCGGGTGGCTGACGGAACCCATTACCGGAACGACTTGGGTTTTTATGTCCAGTTTGTCCGCAATTTTTTCCAGTTCGGCATGGATGCTGTAATTGGGGAACTCGGCGATCTCGTACAGGACCAGGGTGCGGGGGTTAAGCCGGATAATCTGGCGGCACAACTCAGCACCGATCGAGCCCCCCGCCCCGGTCACCATGACCGCCTTGTTCTCGATGCATTTGGCCAGCAATTCGGGTCGGGGTGCGACCGGTTCCCGGCCCAGGATATCGGCAATGGGGACATCGCGGATTTCCTGGATATCGACTTTGCCCTGGGCGATTTCGTCCAGGCCGGGCATGGTTTTTACCTGGATGGGAATGCCTTCCAGTTTTTCGATCAACTGTCTCCGCTGACTATGGCTGGCGGAGGGTATGGCCAGCAAAACCTGCTGTATGTGGAACTGGTCCACCAGGTCGGCAACTTTTTCGGACGGATACACCTTTACGCCGTTGACGATGGTGCCGTGCAGGGTTTTGTCGTCGTCGATGAGGGCCGCCGGATGGTAGGTAATGCCGCTCTTGAGGGCGGCCAGCAGTTGGCGGCCCGCGGAACCGGCGCCGTAGATGGCAATGGGAATGCCCTTGGCAATGTCCCTGCCGTTCAGGCCCAGCATGCGGTAGACGATATTTTTCCCGGATTCGCCGGTGAGCCAAAGCCCCACGGCATACCGGGAACCGGTTATCAGCAGGATGGCAAAGAAGGCGTAGATCACGGGCACCGAGCGGGGTATCAGGGGCCTGTCCGGCCACAGGAAGACAACGGCAAGGAATGTGATCAGCCCGAAGCCAATGTTGCGGGCGATGCCCCCGATGATCTCGATGCCGCTGTATCGTGTAATGGCGCTGTAAAAGCCGGACCGGTAGCAAAAGGGCAGGGTCGTGAGGGGCATCAGGAAGGCGTAGACAAGATAATTCTCGGGGTACCTGAGGTAGTCCCATTCCATGCGGAAAGCGTATGCCAGCACGACACTGGTGACGATGGCGACAAAGTCGAAGGTGACAACCAGCAGTCGTTTCCGGGAGCGCGGTAGTCTGGTGAATGCTTCCCTGATCATGGTGTTTTTCTGGTTTAGCGTCTCGCGGCCATTGTGACACCTTTTGGCGACAGGCAGAACCGCCAGTTTGTGTGGCCGGTCTAATTTCGCCGTTGCGGCAGTAATGCGGGGGTGACGTGGGCTCAGAAACTATAGGTGTATCTCAGATAGCCATCCACATCCACCCGGTCATCCAGGGCGCCGGTAACGCCTTCCAGTTCACTGCGCCGGCGCAGGCGGGCTTCGAGGCGCTGGTTTTTATCGATTTTCCATTGGTACCTGACTTCCAGCAGGTCGGTATTGGGGGCGAAGTCCGGGGAAATGAGCCAGCCCGCCCCGGTGCGGGCACCGATAAGGGCGATGTTGTGGCCGGGCGCGAAATCCAGCCAGTTCAGGGCAATATGGTAACCGAGCCCGTCGCTGTCGCCCGAGTCCATGAGGTTGAGCGCCTGTGCCTTCGGGGTCTGCGGGGCGTAGCCCGCTTCCAGGCCGAGCATAAAATCGCCGGGCGCCCGCGCCATGGGCCAGCGCAGGGCGGTGCGGGCGGTGATGGTGTAGTAGTCGGTGGTGGTCTGGCTGGTCGGGCCCATGCGATGCAGGGCCTCGGGCAGGTAAGTGATACTGAGGTTGCGCTGGACCAGGGGGCCCAAGGCATCGGTATTTTCCAGTTTGGCGAAGGCGGACCAGCGGGCCGCGGTATCTGTGAAATTCAGGGGCGGGCGCCTGGTGTTGGCGGGGCCTTCCCGGTCGTTGTGCTCGAGGATGAACTGTCCCTGCCAGCCATTGGCCAGGTCGGTCTGGTACCGGATGCCGTCGGTCCAGGTGATTTCGGTATTGGTGCTGTCGTTGCGGTCCAGGGATTTGCCGGCAACGCCGGCGACCACGTTTTTGGTCTGGAAGCGGCCCAGGGTCACGGACCAGGTTTCCTCCCTGTAAGCCAGGTAGGCCTCGTCCAGGGTCGAGTCCCCGAGGCTCATGCCGGTGGCGGTGGTGGTATGCCAGTCCAGGTCGAAGCCGTGGTCGTCCTGCTCGGTGGAATAGCGGCCGGCAAAACGGACAGCTGCTTCAAAGTGAGTGCTTGCTTTCCATTTTAGGCCCGCTCTTAATCGGGCCCGCCATTCCTCGGTGGTTTCCGCTGTGTTGTCCCGGTCCTGCCGGTGCAGATTGTAGTAGCCGCTACGCAGGTCGCCATAGACGGAAAAGCGTTCATTCAAGACCGTCTCTGCCACGGCGGGCAGGGCCAGTAAAAACAGAACCGTGGGAAGCAGAACGCGGCGTTCCATGGCGAATGTGAGTCTCCGGGTGCGCTGGTGCCAGTGTAACGGGTCGGGGGTGGTTTGCCATATTGCCGGGTCGGGTTTTGGCGCCTTACCGCCTGGCTCTGACAATTTCCGGAAGCGGTTACCGATGCCGGGAGGATGTTGCGCCTTGTTGGTCTGCGCCTGCCTCTATATAGTCCGGGATTGGCATCGGGGAGCCGGGCAACGGGATCGGGATGAAAGAAAAACTGGAGCATCGCTCATTTTTGTTGATGCTGGTGTTGATCACCGGCCTCTTTTTCTATCTGCTCAAACCCTTCTTCGCACCCCTGTTCTGGGCCTGCACTATCGGCCTGCTTTTCCATCCCCTGCAATCCCGGCTCGAGCGTCTCTGGGGGCGCCGTCCCAATGTCACCGCCCTGGCCACCCTGGTGATCTGTGTGGTGGCCGTGGTGATTCCGGTGCTGCTGGTCCTCGCCTCGGTAGTGGCGGAAGCCGCCAATCTCTACCAGCGCATCGACTCCGGGGAAATCAATCCGGCCGCCATGGTCGATAAAATCCGCGATGCCCTGCCGCAACTGGAGGCACTGCTGGACAAGCTGGGCATGGACATGGCCTCCCTCAAGCAGCAGGCGGCCGACAGCGCGGTAACGGCCAGCCGCTTTGTGGCCCAGAACGCCCTGTCCCTGGGGCAGAGTACCTTTCAGTTTGTGCTCTATCTGGGCCTGATGCTTTATGTGGCCTTTTTCCTCCTCCGGGACGGGCGCACCCTGGTCAGCATGCTGGGCCGGGCCCTGCCCCTGGGCGCAGAACGGGAGCAGATGCTCTTCGACAAGTTCGCGGAAGTGACCCGCGCCACGGTCAAGGGCAACCTGGTGGTGGCCATGGTTCAGGGCGCCCTCGGGGGATTCATTTTCTGGCTGCTGGGGCTGCCCGCCGCCGTGCTCTGGGCCGTGGCCATGGCGGTACTGTCGCTGATCCCGGCGGTGGGGGCCGGGCTTATATGGCTGCCGGCGGCCATCTATCTCTATGCCATGGGGCAGTGGGGCGCGGCGACCATTCTTGTCGTTTACGGTGTGGTGGTGATCGGCCTGGCGGACAATGTCCTGCGCCCCATCCTGGTGGGTCGGGATACCAAGCTGCCGGACTGGCTGGTGCTGCTCTCCACCCTGGGCGGGCTGGCCCTCTTCGGCATCAACGGTTTTATCATCGGCCCGTTGATCGCAGCATTGTTTGTGGTGGTGTGGCAGATGTTTATCCGGGATTTCAATCCCGAGGAAATCCCGGCAAGGGAAGAATAATCCGGCCCGAGGGTCGGCTGCTCATGCGGCCGGGTGGCTATCCGGAAGCGGGATCCGGGATCACTTTGAGGTGTTTTCGCCGGTTTTGGCCATCTGTGTTTCGTATTCCACCCCGTGTTGGCGCAGGTAATCACGTATCAGTTGTCGTACCACTTGCGACGGCGTCAGATCCTGCGAAGCACAGAGTTGTTCAAAGGCGCGTTTCTTTTGCGGGTCGATGAGCAGAGTGAGGCGAGCGGTTTTCTTTTCCATGGGAATTGCCTTATGACATTAACATAAAATGTTAATGTCATTCCCCCGTCGGGGCAATGCCCTGGCACTACCCCTGGCATGATACGACGGCCCCGTGAGTGTCCGCTATTATAATTATATGTTAATATTATTAACATATTTTCTGCTTCCCGAGGGAAGCCTTCCTGTCGGCCATGAAATGAGAGGACGCGGGGCAGCAAGGGGTATCGTATGTCTCGACCAAGATTTTCAGTTAACCTGCCCGGCATTTCCACGGGTCTGCGTGTCGCGTGGCGGGAGGGCTACGGACTCGCGGATTTGCGCAAGGATGTGATGGCCGGCCTGACCATTGGTACCGTGGCCGTGCCACTGTCGATGGCGCTGGCGATCGCCACTGGCGTCCCGCCCCAGCACGGTCTCTACACGGCGATTGTGGCCGGGGCCATTATCGCTTTGACTGGCGGTGCCCGCTTCAATGTGTCGGGGCCGACAGCCGCTTTCGTTGTTATCCTTTTCCCCATTGTCCAACAGTATGGTCTGGGCGGGTTGCTTATAGCATCAATGATGGCGGGCGCTATCCTGGTGGCTTTGGGACTCGCCCGCATGGGCCGCCTTATCCAGTTCGTGCCATACCCGGTGGTGCTTGGCTTTACAGCCGGCATTGCGGTTGTCATTGCCGTATTGCAGATTCCTGATTTTCTTGGCCTGGAGACGGGCCGGCTTGGCCAGCACTTTATCGATAATGTGTCGATTATTATCGCCTCCCTGCCCACTCTCGATCCGCTGGAGGTGAGCGTGGGAGCATTTACATTGATTGTCATGCTCTTCTGGCCGCGTCTCCACATTCCGGTTCCCGCTCCGCTTGTCGGTTTGGTTGTTGGGGCGCTTGCGGCTTATGGCATTAATCATTGGCTCGCCGGCCAGGAGGCGGGAGTCGCCGTGGAGACCATAGCCTCACGCTTTACCTGGGAGGTTAGCGGTGAAACGGGAAGTGGAATCCCGCCCGTTCCGCCATTGTTCATGGCGCCATGGCTGTTGCCGGGCCCCGGCGGCGAGCCACTGCAGCTGAGCTTTGAATTGGTACGGGCGCTTTTGGGCCCGGCCCTGGCGATTGCCATGTTGGGTGCCATAGAATCCCTGTTGTGTGCGGTTGTAGCAGACGGTTTGACGAAAACCAGGCACGATCCCAATGCCGAGTTAGTCGGGCAGGGGTTGGGCAATATCGCCGCGCCGCTTTTTGGGGGCATCACCGCCACGGCTGCCATAGCCAGAACTGCAACCAATATCCGAAGTGGCGCGCGATCCCCGGTTGCCGCCGTCGTGCATGCGCTCGTTGTCCTGCTTGCCGTGGTCGCCCTATCCGGGCTGCTTGGCCTGGTTCCGATGGCCGCACTCGCCGCGCTTCTCTTTATCATCGCCTGGAATATGAGTGAGGCAAGGCACTTCCTGCACACCCTGCGTTCAGCGCCTCCCGGGGACGTCGCCATCCTCGTTATATGCTTCGGCCTCACCGTGTTTTTCGATATGGTGCTGGCGGTGGCTGTCGGGATTGGGCTGGCCGCTGCATTGTTTATCCGGCGAATGTCGTTGCTGACCCAGACGGACAAGGTCGAAACTGAAAACCATCCTACGGTCAAAGGGCTTCCAGCCGATACCGCGGTTTATGACATTAACGGTCCCCTGTTTTTCGGGGTTGCGGAAAAAGCACTCAGCTCGTTACACGTGGTGGACCAGAAAGTCAGAACGGTCATTGTCGATATGCACGATGTGCCAAGCATGGACGGCACTGCCATTGTCGCCCTCCAGTCACTGATTACGGAAATGAAGCGAAAGCGGGTCGGGCTGATTTTCCTTGGCATGCGCACGAGGATTATCGTTAAGCTGCGCCGTGCCGGTGTGAAAAAGGTGGCGGGTTCGCTGACCTACTGTCGAAACCTGGAACAGGCAAAGATCGTGGCCCTGCGCTGGCAGAAAGTACAGGCCGGACACTAAATCCCGGCACTGAGAAGAAGGGTTGTTCTCTACGCCCTGGCTGCGGGGGGGGGGCATAAATCCGGCTACCCCAGCCAGTCCTTGAAATTTCACGGGGAATCCCCAAGTTTTTCACGCAAACCCAACACAGGAGATATTGATACAACCCGCTAGACCGTTCGGAGGACATAATGAACGAGCCATTCGATCTTTATCCATCCCGTACCGGCAACCGGGAGTCCCTGCTCCCCCGTCTCGATCCCGTGGTCTACGAGGATCCCCGGTACAGTCACTCTGAATTCAGCCTCACCGAAGACCAGGTCGCCAGTTATGAGGAAAACGGTTTTCTGGTGATCCCCGACTACCTGCCCGAGCTGGTGTCGCCCCTCAATGAGGAAATCGATTCCCTCAAGGACCGCATGGCGGGGGCAGAGGAGTTGTATACGGAGCCGGACAGCAATGCGCTGCGCACCGTATTCAAGCCCTTTGCCCACAGCCGGCTGATCGACTCGGTCAGCCGGGACCCCCGCATCCTCCAGCCGGTAATGCAGTTGCTCGGCTCACAGGCCTACATCATGCAGTCCCGGATCAACGTCAAGCCCGCGTTTACCGGCAAGTCATTTCCCTGGCACTCGGATTTCGAGACCTGGCACGTGGAAGACGGCATGCCCCGGATGCGGGCGCTGACCGCCTGGATCATGCTCACCGAGAACACCGCCCACAACGGACCCCTCTATGTGGTTCCCGGTTCCCACAAGCGCTATATTTCCTGCGCCGGCAGGACCGGCAAGGACAATTACAAGACCTCCCTCAAGCGCCAGACCCTGGGTGTGCCGCGCCAGGAGACCATGCGCGAGGTCCTGGAGGATCACGATATCGTCGCCGTCGAGGGCAAGCCCGGCTCCCTGGTCATTCACGAGTGCAACCTGTTGCACGGCTCGCCGGACAATATCTCAGCCGACCCGCGCACCATCCTCATGTTTGTCTACAACAGTGTGCTCAACCGCCCGGTGGCGCCTTTTGGCGGGGTCGAACCGCGCCCCCATTATCTGAGCAATCCGGATACGGCGGCCCTGGAGCCCCTGGCGGCGCCACTCACCGAGGAAGACATCCGCTGGCTTGGTGCCGGTCCTGCGCCGGCCACGGCCCGGGTGGCCTGAGAACCCGGCGCTTTGCCGGCCTGCCTTCTCCCTCCAGGAGAGCAGGCTGGCGACAAATCCGGCATAATGCCGGGCCATGATTACCCTCGAAAACATTACCCTGCAGCGGGGCAGCAAGCGCCTGCTGGAAAATACCAGCGCCGTCATTCATCCCGGCCGGAAAATTGCCCTGGTGGGCGCCAATGGCGCCGGCAAGTCCAGCCTGTTCAGCCTCCTGCGGGGCGAACTCGAAGTGGACGCGGGCGTTCTGCGGGTGCCCGATCACTGGCGTATCGCCCATATGGCCCAGGAGGTCGAAGCCAGCGAACGCGCGGCACTCGACTTTGTTCTCGACGGCGATGCCGTTCTGCGCGAGCTGGAAGGGGCCATCGCCGGCGCCGAATCCCGGGATGACCACGACGAACTGGCCCGGCTTCACCAGGCTCTGGACGAGATCGACGGTTACACCGCACCCATCCGGGCCGAGCAGTTGCTGGAGGGGCTGGGCTTCTCGGCCCCGGAAAGAAAAGCCCCGGTCAGCGCTTTTTCCGGCGGTTGGCGCATTCGCCTCAGTCTCGCCCGGGCACTGATGTGTCCCTCCGACCTGTTGTTGCTGGACGAGCCCACCAACCACCTGGACATGGATGCCGCCCTCTGGCTTGAGCAGTGGCTGCAACGTTATCGCGGCACCCTGGTGCTGATCTCCCATGACCGCGACTTCATCGACAATGTCTGCGAGGAGATTTTCCACATCGAGCGGGGCAACCTGTACAGCTACCGGGGCAATTATTCGGCGTTCGAGCGGCAGCGCGCGGAATTCCTGGCCCGGCAGCAGGCCCTTCACGACAAGCAGCAGCGCCGGGTCCGGGAAATCCAGGCCTTTGTCGACCGGTTTCGGGCCAAGGCCACCAAGGCGAAGCAGGCCCAGAGCCGGCTAAAGGAACTGGAGCGGATGGAACTGCGGGCGCCCGCCCACGTGGACTCGCCCTTCGATTTCGCGTTCCCGCCCCCCGAGCGCACCAGCGATCCACTGCTTGCCATCAAGGGCGGCGTTGTCGGTTATCCGGACAAGCCCCTCCTGCGGGGCGTGGACCTGAGCCTTCACCCCGGCACCAGGCTGGCCCTGCTGGGGGCCAATGGCGCCGGCAAGTCGACACTGATCAAGACCCTGGCCGGCGAACTGCCGTTGCAGGGCGGCGAGCGTATCGAGGGGGAACACCTGGCCGCAGGCTATTTCAGCCAGCACCAGCTCGAGATGCTCGATGCCGACGCCAGCCCGGTACAGCACCTGCTGCGCCTGACGCCCGAGGCAACCGAACAGGCTGTCCGGGACTTCCTGGGCAGCTTCGATTTTCGCGGCGACATGGCCCTGGGCCCGGTCGCGCCCTTTTCGGGCGGTGAGAAGGCGCGTCTGGCCCTGGCCATTATTGTCTGGCTCAGGCCCAACCTGCTGTTGCTCGACGAGCCCACCAACCATCTGGACCTGGAAATGCGCCACGCCCTGACCCTGGCCCTCCAGGAATTCGAGGGGGCGGTGGTGCTGGTATCCCACGACCGTCACCTGCTGCGCAACACGGTGGATGACCTCCTGCTGGTGGACGCGGGCGCTGTCAGGCCCTTTGAGGGAAGTCTCGACGACTACACGCACTGGCTGTTGTCGCGCTTGCGCGACAGCGGCGGCGGCAATACAGTGGCCGGCAGCCAGGCGGATTCGGGTTCCCCGCGCAAGCAGCAGCGTCGGCAGTCGGCACAGCGCCGGCAGGAGCTGCGTCCCCTCCGGAAGGCCATCGCCAGCAACGAGGCTCGCATGGCCAGGCTCCACGACGCTCTCGCCAACATCGACAGCCGCCTGACTGACACGGCACTTTACCGCGACGAACACAGGGAAACGTTGCAGTCGCTCCTGCACGAGCAGGGGCAGCTCAAGCGGGAGCAGCAGTCGGTGGAAACCGAGTGGCTCGAGCTTTCCGAACGGCTGGAGGCGTTGGAGACCACCGCGGACTGACGGAACGATTGTCTGCGCGGCAGCTGTCTGTTTAAAAACGGTCGCGGCCGGGCCCGCACGTCCATGCGGCAGCCGCGAATCCGGGTATAATGGCCGGTATTCCCTCGCGGTTGGGAGCCGGCAAGGGCTGGCCTTCGGCGTTGTAGTATGAGAGAGCGTTGATGAAGCAGTACACCAAGAAACAAATCGATCAACTGGTGGAAATCCGGCGGCGGCTCAAGAGCGAACTGGGCGCCGCCATTCAGTTGGCGGATCCGGATCTTTTGGACCTCCTGATCGACTACTGGCCCAGGTCCCGGGATGCCATCACCCGCTCCCGAATCCGGGAGTTCATGGACGAGGTCGGTGGCGAGTGGCGCGAACGGCTCGACCGGGTGAGGGCGGCCGAAGAACGAAAAACCGGAAAACGGTCGCTGTTGTCGTGACAGCCGGCCGGGTGCGAAAAACACAATCCAGGCAAGGCGTCCCCTCACGTCGGCGGCGGGGAACCGCATACATTATTGCCGAAACAAGCAGGAACAGAAGACCATGCGCGACGAGACACCCAAAGACGAGACATTTAAAGAAAGTTCACTCCGCTACCACACCGACCCCCCGGCCGGAAAGCTGGCCATTCGCCCCACCAAGCCCCTGGCCAACAAACGGGACCTGTCCCGGGCCTATTCGCCCGGCGTGGCCTACGCCTGCGAACTGATTGAGCAGGATCCCAGGGAGGCGGCCAATGTCACGGCGCGCGGCAACCTGGTGGCGGTGATATCCAATGGCACCGCGGTGCTGGGGCTCGGCAACATCGGGCCGCTGGCGGCCAAGCCGGTGATGGAGGGGAAGGCCGTCCTGTTCAAGAAGTTCGCCAATATCGACGTTTTTGACGTGGAAGTGGACGAGACCGATGTCGATAAGCTGGTGGACATCATTGCCTCCCTGGAACCCACGTTCGGCGGTATCAACCTGGAGGATATCAAGGCCCCCGAGTGTTTCGACGTGGAGCGCAAATTGCGGGAGCGCATGAATATCCCCGTCTTCCACGACGACCAGCACGGCACCGCCATTGTGTCCGCCGCCGCCGTCTATAACGGCCTGCGCATCGTCGACAAGAAATTCGAGGAGATCAAGGTGGTGGTTTCCGGCGCCGGCGCCGCCAGTATCGCCTGTGTCGACCTGCTGGTGACCATGGGGCTGCGCAAGGAAAACGTACGCATGCTCGACCGCAATGGTGTCATCTACGCCGGTCGCCAGGAGAACATGAATCCCTGGAAGGAAGCCTACGCGGTGGATACCGCCGACCGCACCATCGACGACGCCATCGAGGGCGCCGACCTTTTCCTGGGGCTTTCGGGGCCGGGTGTTCTCAATGGCGAGATGATCAAGAAAATGGCCCGGGACCCGTTGATTCTGGCCATGTCCAACCCCATTCCCGAGATCATGCCCGAGGAGGCGCGGGCGGCGCGCCCCGACGCCATTCTCGCCACCGGCCGATCCGACTACCCCAACCAGGTCAATAATGTCCTGTGTTTCCCCTTTATCTTCCGGGGTGCCCTCGATTGCGGCGCCAGCACCATCAACGATGCCATGAAGAAGGCGTGCGTCAGGGCCATCGCCGACCTGGCCACCCGGGAAATCACCGAGGCGGTGGTTCATGCCTACGCGGGCGAGGAACTCAAGTTCGGCCCCGACTACCTGATTCCCAAGCCCTTCGATCCACGGCTGATCGAGGAAGTGCCCCTGGCCGTGGTCAAGGCGGCCATGGAGAGCGGCGTGGCCACCCGGCCCATCGCGGATATGGAAGCCTACCGGACCCGCCTGCACTCCTACGTCAGCGGCAGCCGGTTGTTCATGCAGCCCACCATTGAGCTGGCCCGGCGTAACCCGGCGCGCATCGCCTATGCGGAAGGGGAAAACGACGACGTCATCCTGGCCATGCAGGCGGTGGTGGACGAAAAGATCGCCAAGCCGGTATTGCTGGGCCGCCAGGCAGTCATCGAGCGCAAGATCCAGGAAATGGGCCTGCGCCTGGAACCGGGGGTGGATTTCGAGATATACAATTCCTACCAGGCCGACGACGACGGCAAGTACTGGCAGTACTACCACCAGCAGGTGGGGCGCTCCGGGATTTCCGTGGAAGGGGCGCAGAACGCCGTGCATTCCAACAATACCGTGCTGGCGGCCCTGATGGTCGCTCTCGGGGAAGCCGACGGCATGATCTGCGGCAAGGTGGGGCGTTTTGACGAACACCTGAAGGATATCTCCCAGATCATCCCCCCGACCCGGGAAAACGGCCAACTCTCCTCCGTATGTGCCCTGTTGCTGGAAGACGGGCCGTTATTTCTCGCGGATCCCTTCGTCAACGTCGACCCCAGCGAGGAGGAAATCGTCGCCATCGCCCGGGACGCCATCGAGTTCGTGAGCAAGGATTTCGATATCGAGCCCAAGGTGGCCCTGTTGTCCCACTCCAATTACGGGACCTACGAGGACGAATCCTCTCTCAAGATGAAGCGGGCGTCGGAACACCTGCGCCGGGAGTTGCCCGACGTGCAGATCGACGGGGAAATGCACGCGCTGTCGGCCCTGAACGCGGATCTGCGCGCCACCATTTTCCAGAACAACACCCTCGAGGGCCGGGCCAACCTGCTGATCATGCCCAACATGGATGCCGCCAGTATCGCCCTGGGCCTTATCCGGTCGGTGACCAACGCCCGGCTGGTGGGGCCTTTCCTCAAGGGCCTGGACCAGGCGGCACACATCCTGATTCCGTCGGTATCCGGGCGCGGCATCCTCAATATGAGCGCCCTTACCGTGGCCGATATCTACCGGCGCCGGCAGGAGGCCGGCAAGTAATCGCCGCCGGCCCGGTGAAGGGGCCGGTTGCCTATCCCGGCTGACCGGGTCGGCACGGTGCCGGGGTACCTGCTATCTTGATAGTCCGGCGTGGCGGATCGGAAGTTCCCGATGTCGTCGGCGCCGGCATTGTCGCGGATAGCAGGAGGACACCATGATCGAGCTTTACTACTGGCCCACCCCCAACGGTCACAAGATCACCATGATGCTCGAAGAAACGGGGCTGGCCTATCGGGTGGTGCCCGTTAATATTGCCCGGGGCGAGCAGTTCGAGCCGGATTTCCTGGCCATCTCCCCCAATAACAAGATGCCCGCGATGATCGATCGCGAACCCGGCGAAGGGAGCGGGCCGCTGTCGCTATTCGAGTCCGGCGCGATTCTCCAGTACCTGGCGGAAAAGAGCGGGCAGTTCCTGCCCGCCGATCGCTTTGGCAAATACGGGGTGCTCCAGTGGCTGTTCTGGCAGATGGCCCACCTGGGTCCCATGCTCGGCCAGCAGCACCACTTCCGCAATTACGCCCCGGAGCGGATCGAGTACGCGGTTGAGCGGTACCAGAAGGAAACCGAGCGGCTCTATGGCGTGCTCGAGGATCAGCTCGAGGGCCGGGATTTTATTGCCGGCGATTATTCCATCGCCGACATGGCCTGTTACCCCTGGGTGATGCCCGACCGCCAGGGTATCGATGCGGGCGAGTTCCCCAATATCGTCCGCTGGCAGGAGCGTATCCGTGCCCGGCCGGCGGTAAAGCGTGCCTACGCCGTGGCCGACGATATCAATGCGGAAGAAACCATTACCGAGGAATCGAAAAAGATTCTTTTCGGACAGGGGCGACGCCCACGGCGGTAAAGCCGGCGCCGCTCCGCGTTCCGTTTCCCATCGGGGACGCTATAGCCCACTGATTTTTATTGGATTTTCCTGTTCCAGGGTAAATCCCGTCGCCCATTGGTGACAGGTTTTCCCTGTCCCGTTCGCCATATCCCGTTACGCCTTTCCCAGTCCTCTGATTTTAAGAGAAAAATCTTATCTGGCACGACGAATGCAAAGATGAAGAGGTGGATGCAACACGGCAAATCAGACCACACCAATTGATAGTGCGATAGGAGGAGTAGGAAATGAAAAAATCCATTGTGACCGGTGCCGCCATCCTGTTCAGCATGGCCGCTCTCGCCGGTGAGCAGGGTGCCATGGGCAAGGCGTCATTCGACAAAATCGACAGTGACCGCGATGGTTATGTGGATCAGGTCGAAGCGTCCGCCGCCGGCATCACGGAAGGCCAGTTTTCCGCCATGGACAAAAACCGGGACGGCAAGGTGAGCAAGGAAGAGTACCAGGCCGCTACCCAGTCGAAGTCGTCCGACAGTTCGCGGGACGGCGGGGCGGGTGGTTACTGAGCCGACCCGGCGCTCGACAAAACCCGGGCAGCCAGTGCTGCCCGGGTTTACCCCGACTTTATTGTTAATCCGGCATGAGTTTGTGCCAGGTTAAAAGAGATGAAAGGAGTTCGTGACAATGAAGCAACTATTTCTGGCATCGGCACTTGTTGGTTTCGTGTCATTACCAGTCCTCGCGCAGACGGATTCGCTGGATCGCCCGGGTGTGTTTCTGGGCGGTAACTACGGGGGCTTCAAGGCTCGCGGCGGTGAATTCGACGATGATCGCGACCTGGTGGAAGCTGTCGGCGGTTTCCGGTTGAACCGCTATCTGGCGCTGGAAGGAAATTACATTGATTTCGGCGAATACGGCAGCAGCCTGGCATCCGCCGACGTGGACGGTTGGGGCGTTGCCTTTACCGGCCGCCTGCCGCTGACCCGGACTTTCGGTGTCTATGCCAAGGCCGGGCAATTTTTCTGGGATGCCGAGACCGAGGTGGCCGGCATCCGGGACGACCAGGATGGTGACGAACCCTTTTATGGCGTGGGTGTGGACTTCGCGATAACCGAGCGGGTCCAGCTTATTGCCGAATACAACCGTTTCGATGTGGATCTCGACGACGACAGCTTTGCCGTACCCGTGCGGGACTCCGACACGGACCTGGATGTGGCCAAGATCGGTGTCCGGTTCCATCTCTGAGTGGCCTGTCAGTCGGGTAAACACTACTCGAACCAGTGCTCGAAAGTCCCCAGCCTTTGCCCCGCACCCGCGGGGTTTTTTTTGGTGCCTGCATTAAGAAGGCTGCCAGTCCGCAACAGGCGTGGCGTAAAAGGTCAGGAAAAATCGTGCCCCGGCCAGTGGTGCCAGCCGGTAGTGCATCCCGGGGGCGACAATACCGGGTTTTGCCGGCGACAGCGCCTGCGGGTCCGACAGGCACTCTGTCTGGAGGTGCAGGTATCCAGCCAGCACGGTAATCCGTGTCCAGACCCCGGTAGGTCCGGCCTTTTTCTCGAGAAGCTTTAACGGCGCTGTTGCGTCGCTGTAGGTGGGCGTGCGTCCTGCCGGCCTGCAGCTGTCGGGTATCTCCAGGCGATCGCAGCGCAGGCAATCCAGGCGTTCCCCGAGCTTGCTTTGTCGACCTTTCCGGGTCTTTGTCCAGGGGCGGTTGATAAAGGGCGGATTGTGCCGGACATGCTGGGGATGACCGCAGTCCAGGATGGCGGTCCAGTCGCCCTCGTCGTCGAGTGCAAAATCCACAATCCGGCGCAGCAAGGTCGGTCCCCGGAAAATTAGCGTCCCGCCCCAGCGTTAAAAAGGCCCGGAACTGGACGAATCACAGAATGCCGACTAAGACTAATAGAAAGTTAACGAACAGTTGTCAATTCAGCCGCTATCTTCGCGGCTGTCTGGGAACGGGTCGGTGGCGCCGGTAAAGCAGGGGCGCCGTGTAATGATCTATTGGAAAAATCATGAAAACTATCCGACTGATTTCAATGGGCACCTGCCTGGTCCTGATGCTCACCGGCTGCTTCTCCCCCATGCGCGAAGCCTCGGGCTGGAAAGTCGCGCGGGAATCAGCGCCGGTGGCGCCGACGATAGCGCGGGCCATGGGGTTTCACTATGGGCCCGTGGTCGCGCACCGGATCCGGCAGTGGCAGGCGTTGATGGAGAATGCCGCCAGCCATAGCGAAGCCGACAACCTGCGTCGCGTCAACGATTTTTTCAACGGGGCTCGCTTTGTCGATGACGCCGTCTCCTGGGGTGAGAACGATTACTGGGCCACACCCCTGGAGTTCCTTGTTCGTGACGCCGGTGACTGCGAGGATTTTGCCACTGCGAAGTATTTCACGCTGCAGAAAATGGGGGTGGCGCCGGCAAAGCTGCGCCTTGTTTACAGTACTTTCCGGGATACGGGGCAAGCCCATATGGTGCTGGCCTATTACCCCGACCAAAGTGGGGACCCGCTGGTGCTCGATAATATCAATCGCCGGATACGGCCCGGCAGCGAAAGATCGGATCTGGTGCCGATATTCAGCTTCAACGGGGATTCCCTCTGGCTTGCCCGCCGCGATTCCCGGCCCCTGAGAGCCGGCTCGCCGGGCAGTCTCCAGCGCTGGAGCCACTGGCAAAAACGCAGCCGGCAACAGTTCCTGGCAAGCGGGGAATCGTGAGCGCGGCAGTTTCCGGGAAGAAAAGGAGTCTATAAGAGAGGCGAAAAAAAGAAAAAGCCGAGCCCGGTTAGGCGGACTCGGCTATTTTTCTTTTTGAGCTGCTTCCCTTCATTGTTGTTTTTTGTTCTCCCTTCAAAGCTCTGATTCGAGGGATTGTCCCCATCTTGCCCGCCAAAGCCGGTCGATGCAAGGCGGCCGGTCAATCCCAGGTCAGGGCGCCGCCGGTCTGGTACTCGATGACCCGGGTCTCGAAGAAGTTCTTCTCCTTGCGCAGGTCCATCATCTCCGACATCCAGGGAAACGGGTTCTGGGCACCGGGATATTGCTCCGGCAGCCCCAGCTGGTTGAGCCGCCGGTTGGCAATAAAGTGCAGGTACTCCTCCATCATTGCCGCGTTCATGCCCAGCACCCCCCGGGGCATGGTGTCCCGGGCATAGGCGATTTCCAGTTCCGTACCCTCGAGAACCATGCGGGTTGCCTCGTCCTGGAACTCCGGTGTCCACAGGTGGGGATTTTCCACCTTGATTTGGTTGATCACGTCGATGCCGAAGTTCAGGTGCATGGATTCATCCCGGAGGATGTACTGGAATTGCTCGGCGACGCCCGTCATTTTGTTGCGCCGGCCCATGGACAGGATCTGGGTGAAACCGCAGTAGAAGAAGATGCCCTCGGTGACGGCATAAAAGGCGATCAGGTTGCGCAACAGTTCCCGGTCGGTTTCCGGGGTGCCGGTGGTGAAGGTGGGGTCGCCCAGGGCCTGGGTGTGCTTGAGGCTCCAGGCCGCCTTTTGCGCCACCGATGGTACCTCCCGGTACATGTTGAAGACCTCGCCTTCGTCCATTCCCAGGGATTCGATACAGTACTGGTAGGCATGGGTGTGGATGGCCTCCTCGAAGGCCTGGCGCAACAGGTACTGCCGGCACTCTGGGTTGGTGATCAGCCGGTAGATGGCCAGCACCAGGTTGTTTGCCACCAGGGAGTCGGCGGTGGAAAAGTAGCCCAGGCTGCGCTCGACAATGCGGCGCTCGTCCGCGGAAAGGCCCTCGGCACTCTTCCACAGGGACACGTCGGCGTTCATGTTGATTTCCTGGGGCATCCAGTGGTTGGCGCAGCCGTCCAGGTATTTCTTCCAGGCCCAGTCGTACTTGAAGGGCACCAGCTGGTTGAGGTCGGCGCGGCAGTTGATCATGCGCTTGTCGTCCACCTCGATGCGGCCGGCACCCAGTTCCAGTTCCTCCAGGCCCGGCGCCACGTCGAGGCCTGCCAGGGCTTCCCGGGCATGTTCCAGGGCGTTGGCGGTCGTGTCCCGGGCTGTCCCGGACGCGCCTTCGGCGGGGGACGGCGTAACCTCGTCGCCGGCGCCCCGTACCTCGACGTTCTCGTCGATAAGGCTGTCGGGCAGGGCCGGCGGTTCCGGCGTTGGTTGCGGGCGGAAGGTTTCCAGGGGCGCGTCTGTTTTATAGTCTTCCCAGCTAAGCATGGTGTTCACCTTGTTTCTCTTTAAAGCGTTGGCGGTTTCCGGTCATCATTATTGGCAGGCCTCGCAGTCCGGATCGTCCAGGGAGCAGGCATTGGGCACGGGCGCCGGCGAGGGCGTCGACGAGACAGCGTTGAGGGCGCCCGAATCGATGGTCGATTTCTCGGTGCTGGTGGCCGCCAGGGAGCGCAGGTAGTAGGTGGTTTTAAGCCCCAGGTACCAGGCCATGCGGTAGGTGACGTCCAGTTTCTTGCCGCTCACCCCGGAAATATAGAGGTTGAGGCTCTGGGCCTGGTCGAGCCATTTCTGCCGGCGACTGGCGGCCTCCACGATCCATTTGGGTTCCACCTCGAACGCGGTGGCATAGAGGGCCTTGAGGTCGTCGGGAATGCGTTCGATCTTCTGGACCGAACCCTCGTAGTACTTGATGTCGTTGGCCATTACCTCGTCCCACAGGCCCCGGGCCTTGAGGTCGTGAATCAGGTGGCTGTTGACCACGGTAAATTCGCCGGACAGGTTAGATTTCACATACAGGTTCTGGTACGTGGGCTCGATGGACTGGCTGACGCCGGTGATATTGGCGATGGTCGCCGTGGGGGCGATGGCCATGACATTGGAGTTGCGCATCCCGGAGGCCACCACCTTGCGGTGCAGACCGTCCCAGTCCAGGGTCCGCGAGTTGTCCTGGCTGAAATACTGTTCACCGCGGTTCTGGCGGACCAGGTCGATGGAGTCGATGGGCAGGATGCCCCGGCTCCACAGTGAACCGGGGTAGCTTTCGTAGTGACCCCGCTCCTCGGCCAGGTCGCTCGAGGCCTCGATGGCGTAGTAGCTGATCACCTCCATGGAACGGTCGGCAAATTCCACCGCCGCTTCTGAGCCGTAGGGCGTCTTCAAGCGGTAGAGAGCGTCCTGATAGCCCATCAGGCCCAGGCCCACCGGCCGGTGGCGCAGGTTGGACTGGCGGGCGGTGTCGACCGAGTAGTAGTTGATGTCGATAACGTTGTCGAGCATGCGCACGGCGGTACGGACCGTGCGTCGCAGTTTTTCCCGGTCGAGGGCGCCGTCGACGATATGTCGGGCCAGGTTTACCGAACCCAGGTTGCAGACGGCAATTTCCTCGCCGGCCCTGGTGTTGAGGGTGATTTCCGTGCACAGGTTGGAGGAGTGCACGACACCTGCGTGCTGCTGTGGCGAGCGCAGGTTGCAGGTGTCCTTGAAGGTGATCCAGGGGTGGCCGGTCTCGAACAGCATGGCCAGCATCTTGCGCCACAGGCCGGTGGCGCTGACGGTCTTGTGCAGCTTGATCCCGCCCTCGGCGGCCAGGCGTTCGTATTCCAGGTAGCGCTTCTCGAAGGCGGCGCCGTAAAGATCATGCAGGTCGGGCACGTCGCTGGGGGAGAACAGGGTCCACTGGCCGTCCTCGAAAACCCGCTTCATGAACAGGTCCGGCACCCAGTTGGCGGTGTTCATGTCGTGGGTCCGGCGCCGGTCGTCGCCGGTGTTCTTGCGCAATTCCAGGAATTCCTCAATGTCGATGTGCCAGGTTTCCAGGTAGGCGCACACGGCGCCCTTGCGCTTGCCGCCCTGGTTCACCGCCACGGCGGTGTCGTTGACCACCTTGAGGAAAGGCACCACGCCCTGGCTCTTGCCGTTGGTGCCCTTGATATAGGCGCCCAGGCCCCGCACCGGTGTCCAGTCATTGCCCAGGCCGCCGGCGAACTTGGACAGCAGGGCATTGTCGCGGATGGCGCCGTAGATGCCGTCCAGGTTGTCGGGCACTGTGCTCAGGTAGCAACTGGATAATTGGGGGCGCAGGGTGCCGGCATTGAAGAGGGTGGGAGTGGAGCTCATGTAATCGAAGGACGACATCAGGTTGTAGAACTCGATGGCGCGCTCTTCGCGATTCTCTTCCCGGGCGGCCAGACCCATGGCGACACGCATGAAGAAGCATTGGGGCAGTTCGAAGCGAACCTCGTCGCTGTGGATGAAGTAGCGGTCGTAAAGGGTTTGCAGGCCCAGGTAGGTGAACTGGTTGTCGCGCTCGCCGACAAGCGCCCGGCCCAGTTTTTCCAGGTCGAAGTCGGCCAGCCCCGGGTCCAGCAGCTCCAGCTCGATACCCCGGTGTACATACGCCGCGAGAACCCGGGGATAGAGGGCATTCATTTCCGACGCCGTGGCCGCGTCGGCAATACCCAGAAAGCGCAGGGCCTCGGCGCGCAACTGATCGAGCAGCAGGCGCGCGGTGGCGTAGGTATAGTTGGGCTCCTTCTCGACAAGGGTGCGGGCGGTGATAACGAGGGATGTGCCCACTTCGCGCTGGTGGACGCCGTCGTAGAGGTTGCGCAGGGCTTCGTCGAGGATGGTATCCGCATTGACATCTTCGAGGCCGGCGCAGGCTTCGCCGACAACGGTGCGAATACGCGCCATGTCCAGGGGCGCGGTGCCGCCCCCTTCCAGGGTGACATTGATGACATTCGCCGGCGAGGGCGCCGCCGTATCCCGGGAACGGCGCTCGGCGGCGCGCTGTTCCCGGTAGATGACATAGGTGCGCGCGACCCGGTGTTCGCCATTGCGCATCAGGGCCAGTTCCACCTGGTCCTGGATATCCTCGATGTGCACGGTGCCGCCGGAGGGCATGCGTCGCTTGAATGTGCCGGTGACCTGGTCGGCGAGATTGCGCACGGTTTCGTGAATGCGGGCGGACGCGGCGGCGGTGCCGCCCTCAACGGCCAGGAATGCCTTGGTGATGGCGATCGCGATCTTGTCGTCGGTGTACGGCACGACGGTGCCGTTGCGCTTGATCACCCGGATCTGCCCGGGGGCGGTGGCGGCAACGGAGCTGCCACCGCCCCCGGCCGCGGGAGTGTGTGTGTGGCGGGGGTTTTGTGCGGATTGCTGGGTGGTTTCCATGGTTGTGTCCTTGGTCGGTGGTCCGGTTGTTATTGCCGCAGCCTGAACGAGCGCCTGCTCGGGAACGGTTGCCGCGGTTGTTGAAGAACCCTGTTGAAACTAGATGTGGTGTGCCTCTTAATCAGAAACACAAGATAGTGAGGTTTTGGCTGTTATGCAACACAATATCTATAAAAATTTGCGATATTGCGGAAGGGGTATATAGCTGGCGGAAGGGGGCGTGTACGGCTCAGGCGGGCCGGCCGATCCGGGTCCACTGGCGCTCCAGGATGACGATGGCTTCCCGTAGCCCATCGGCGGGAACAGGGCGGCTGAACAGGAAGCCCTGGCCATGGTCGCAGTTGTTGCCGGCCAGGAAGTCCAGCTGGGCTTCGGTCTCCACACCCTCGGCGACCACGGACAATCCCAGCTTGTGGGCCATGACGATGATGGCGGAGACGATTTCCCGGTCATCGCGGTCATCGGGGATATCCCTGACAAACTCCCGGTCGATCTTGAGCGTGTCCACGGGCAGCTTCTTGAGCAGGTTCAGGGACGAATAGCCGGTGCCGAAATCATCGATGGAAACCGTGGTGCCTTTTTCCTTGAGCTGGTTGAGCGTGGTCACCGAGGCGGCGATGTCGTCCATGAGGGTGGATTCGATGATTTCCAGCTCCAGCCGGTCCGGTGGCAGGTTGCTGACCTGGAGCGCGTTTGCCACCGCGTCGGCGAGACCCGGGTGGCGGAACTGGCGCGGTGACAGGTTGACGTTGACCTTCAGCGGGTTGTCGTGGTCGCGGTTGAGTTGTTGTATTTCGTGGCAGGCGCGGCTCACCACCGTTTCGCCAATTTCGATGATCAGGCCGGATTCTTCCGCCACGGGGATGAACGCCGAGGGGGGCACCAGGCCGCGCTCTGGGTGTTGCCAGCGCACCAAGGCTTCCAGGGCGACAACCCGGCCGTTCGCCAGGTCGATAATGGGCTGATAGTGGAGGATAAACTGCCGCTCGACGAGGGCGCGGCGCAGGTCGGCTTCCAGGTCGAGTCGCCTGGCCGCTTCGGCATTGAGTTCGGCGCGGAAGTACTGGAAGCAGTTCTTGCCCTGCTTCTTGGCGTGGTACAGGGCCAGTTCGGCATTGCGGGTCAGTTGGTTGCTGTCGGCGCCGTCCTCCGGACAGAGGGTGACCCCGGCGCTGGCGGTGGTGGCGATAGTGCGCCTGTCGAATGTCACCGGCGTGTTGGCCACGGCGATGAGTTTCCGGACCAGCTGGCTGACGTCGGCGTGATTGTCCACATCCCGCAGGATGATGGCGAATTCGTCACCGTCGATCCGGGCCACGGTATCGCCGACGCGCAGATTGCCGGAAAGATGCTCGGCGACCCGGGACAGGACAAGGTCCCCGGCCCGGTGCCCGAGGGTTTCGTTGATGCGCTTGAAGTTGTCCAGGTCCAGGAAAAGCAGGGCGAAGGGCCGGCTCCGCTGCTGGTGGCGAATGGCCTGTGAAAGCCGGTCCAGGAACAGGCGGCGATTGGGCAGGCCGGTCAGGCTGTCAAAAAAGGCCGCGGTTTCGATTTCCCGGCTCTTGGCCCGGATCTCCGAGCGCAGACGCTCGGGAAGCCGAAGCACAAGATAGACCAGCACCGCAACCAGCGCGGCAATCACCAGGGCGAGGCCGGTATCCGTAAGATAAGAGGGACCGTGAGCGGCCGGACGTCGGAAGGCAATGTCCAGGTACCAGGTTTTATTGGGCAGGTGGATGGGCGTGGTGACTACGGGTGGTGACAGCCGGGTGGCGTTCGCCCCCGCGAAGACATCGCGCTCGTCGCTGCCCGGGCGCCTGTGCCAGAGACGGTAGCGATACCCCTTTTCCGGCAGGGCCGGGAGATCGGTCAGGGCCAGGAAGTCCTCCAGGGTAACCATTGCCGATGTCACGCCCCAGAACCGGTCTTTGTGATTTTGCGACAGAAAAACCGGGTAACGGCCGAGAATGCCCCGGCCCCCCTGGGCCAGCTCGATGGGACCGATCACCGTCAGTTGTCGGGAGCTAATGGCCTGGCGCGTTTCATCGCCGCTGTCCACCGCGAAAACGTCAAGCCCCAGGGCCCGCTCATTACCTTCGAGCGGGTAGATGCGACGAATGATGCCATCCTGCGCCAGTTGCAGGTTGCTGATACCCCCGATATTGTCCAGCAGGTGTTGGGCGTATTGCTCGAAGGGAAAGCGCTCCAGCTCCCCCTTCCGGAGGCTGACTTCATAACCGAGCATCGGGGCGGCGAGCATGCTTCGGCTCAGGCGCCGTTCGATGGCGGCGGCCTGGCTGCGACCGATCTCCTCGAGGGTGCGGTACCGTTCAAGATGCCACTGGCGGTCGAAAAAATGAGCCATCGACAGGCCCAGCAGGGCGGTGATGGCGAACACCAGCAGGGGAATGCCCCACAGCCGCCAGCCCGGTACCGGTGGCCCGGATTGGACGCCGCTGGAGCCGGCTGGCGTTGTCTTCGAAGTTGTCCCCATGGCGGACTTTTTCCTTGTTTCTTCCTTGGCTTATTGTGGGCTTGCCATAGAGAGGCTTTAGGTTGCTGTGTGCGGATACAAAGGATACAGGATGGCAAGGAAATAGCCCTTATCTCCGCTTTTCGGCGCGGGGCAAAACGTGACGGGCATCACAATTCGGGTAGATGCAGGCGCGGTGTTTAGCCGAGCAGGAACTCGATCAGCGCCTTCTGGGCATGCAGCCGGTTCTCCGCCTCATCCCAGACCACCGAGCGGGCCTCGTCCTCAATAAGCGCATCGCTTACTTCCATGCCCCGGTAGGCGGGGAGGCAGTGCATGAAGAGGGCGTCGGAGCGGGCGCCGGCCATCAGGTCGTGGTCCACTTGATAGCCGGCGAAGGCCTGCAGGCGTTCCTGCTTGTTTTCCTCCTGGCCCATGGAAGCCCAGGTGTCGGTCACCACCAGATGGGCATCACTGACGGCCTCTGCAGGGCTGCGCGTGAGGGTGATCCGGTCGCCGTGGCGCGCCATCAGGGCCCGGTCGGGCTCGTAACCCTCGGGGCAGGCTATGCGCAGCTCGAAATCGAGCATGGCGGCCGCGTTGATATAGGAGTGGGTCATATTGTTGCCGTCGCCGACCCAGGCGACCGTGATGCCCCGCATGTCGCCCCGGTGTTCCACGTAGGTCTGGATATCGGCCAGCAGCTGGCAGGGGTGGAAACTGTCGGTGAGGGCGTTGATTACCGGGACGTCGGCATAGCGCGCAAAGCGCTCGATCTTGTCATGGCCGAAGGTGCGGATCATGACGATGTCTAACATCCGCGACAGTACCCGGGCGGTGTCTTCTATGGGTTCGCCCCGCCCCAGCTGGGTATCGTTGGGCGACAGGAAGATGGCGCTGCCGCCCAGTTGGGCCATGCCGGCCTCGAACGAAACCCGGGTGCGGGTGGAGGCTTTCTCGAAAATCATGCCCAGGACCCTGCCCTGGCAGGAACGGTTGTCGTGCCCTGCTCTATGCTCCCGCTTGAGCTCCATGGCGCGGCCGATAAGGGCCTTGAGTTCGTCGGGAGTCAGGTCGGTGAGGGTGAGGAAGTGTCTCGGGGCCATGTCGCCGGTTCCTGGTGGGAAGCTAGTCGCTGGTGAAGGCGCTGATGAGGGGGGCCAGGGTGGCCACCAGTTCGTCCGCCTCGGCATCGGTCATCACCAGCGGCGGCAGCAAGCGGACAACCCGCTCAGCCGTGACGTTGATGAGCAGGCCCGCCTCTGCCGCCCGGGATACCAGCTCCGCACAGGGCCGGTCCAGCTCTATGCCGATCATCAGGCCTCTGCCCCTGAGGTCACGCACCCCCGGACAGTCCTTCAACCCGGCGGCCAGGTCGTTGAGGATCCTGTCGCCCAATTGGCTGGCACGCTGGCACAGGTTTTCCTTTTCAATGGTTTCCAGGGTGGCCAGGGCCGCGGCACAGGCAACCGGGTTGCCGCCAAAGGTGGAGCCGTGGCTGCCCGGTTTCATGAGTTTCGCGGCCTCGCCGCTCGCCAGGCAGGCGCCAAGGGGAAGGCCGTTGGCCAGGCCCTTGGCGGTGGTCACCACATCGGGGGTGATGCCCGCCTGCTGGTAGTAAAAAAGCGAACCGGTGCGGCCGTTACCGGTCTGGACCTCGTCGAGCATCAACAGCCAGCCCTGGTCGTCGCAGAGCTGGCGAAGTTGTCGCAGATAGTTTTCGTCGGGGATGGCGAGACCGCCCTCGCCCTGGATGGGCTCGACCAGCACGGCCACCACGTCGGGATTGTTGGCGGCGATGGTCTCCAGTCCGTCGAGATCGTTGAACGGGGCCCGGGTGAAGCCCTTGAGCAGCGGCTCGAAACCTGCCTGTACCTTCCGGCTGCCGGTGGCGGTGAGGGTGGCCATGGTGCGGCCGTGGAATGCATGCTCCATGACGATAATGGTGGGTGTCCGGATTTTCCGGCCGTGGCCGTACAGGCGGGCCAGTTTGATGGCCGCCTCGTTGGCCTCGGCGCCGGAATTGGCGAAGAAGGCATTGGTCATGCCCGACAGGCCGCAGAGCTTTTCCGCCAGTTGCTCCTGGAGGGGAATGTTGTACAGGTTGGAACAGTGCACCAGTGTGGCGGCCTGGCGCGACACCGCCTCGGTGACGGCGGGATGGGCGTGGCCCAGGCCGCACACGGCGATTCCCGCCAGGGCATCCAGGTAGGCATTGCCGTCCCTGTCCCACACCCGGCAGCCTTCGCCGCGGGTGAGCGTCAGTTTGCGCGCGCCGTAGGTGTTCATCAGTGCTTCAGTCGCCATCCGGACAGGCTCCAAAACAAAACAGGCAGCGGTAGCTGCCTGCCGGAAAACCGGGAATCATATCGCCGGGCCGGGCGCTTTGCAACGGGTGCCACATGCCTGGCGCCTGTCGGCTGGCGGTTTCGTGTGCCGGAAAAACGGAGTAGAATACCCGAGTTATTCACTCGACTATTTTTTGAGGTGTATTCGTCAATGGACATCATGGAGACCATCAAGAACCAGATCGAAGGCAATGCGGTCATTCTCTACATGAAGGGCAGCCCCAATCAGCCCCAGTGCGGTTTCTCCGCCCGGGCCGCCGAGGCCCTCATGCAGTGCGGCAAGCGCTTCGCCTACGTGGATGTGCTCGCCAACCCGGATGTTCGCTCCAACCTGCCCAAGTACGGCGATTGGCCCACCTTCCCCCAACTCTGGGTCGGGGGCGAACTGATCGGCGGTTCCGACATTATTCTCGAGATGCACGAGAGCGGTGAACTCCGCGACCTGATCGAGGAGTCCGTTCAGGAATAAGCGACACCGCGCCTATCGTCATTATTGCCAATTTCAATGAGATTAGTGGCCGGCATTGTGTATCATTGAAGTACGGATTGTCATCGAGACGAATCTTCGAGCCTGAGGCTCAATCTCATTACTTCATCCATCACGTTTAAAAGGAGTGACAACTATGGGCGTATTAGTCGGTAAACCCGCTCCCGATTTCACCGCAGCCGCCGTGCTGGGTTCCGGTGAGATTACCGAGAGCTTTACCCTTTCCGAGGAAATCAAGGGCAAAAAAGCGGTGGTTTTCTTCTACCCGCTGGATTTCACCTTTGTATGCCCCTCCGAGCTGATTGCCTTTGACAATCGCCTGGAGGAGTTCAAGAAGCGCGGCGTGGAAGTGATCGGCGTGTCCATCGACAGCCAGTGGACCCACAATGCCTGGCGCAACACGTCCGTCGACGACGGTGGTATCGGCCCGGTGAAATACACCCTGGTGGCTGACACCAAGCACGAAATCTGCCAGGCCTACGATGTGGAATCCGATGCCGGCGTTGCCTTCCGTGGCTCCTTCCTGATCGACGAGGAAGGCGTGGTCCGCCACCAGGTGGTCAACGACCTGCCCCTGGGCCGCAATGTCGACGAGATGCTGCGCATGGTCGACGCGCTGGCCTTCCACCAGGAGCACGGCGAGGTCTGTCCCGCCGGCTGGAAAGAAGGCGACCAGGGCATGAGCGCTTCTCCGGAAGGCGTTTCCTCCTACCTGGCGCAGAACGCCAAAAAGCTTTAATCGGCAACATCCGGCTACAAGCCCTGGTTTTAAGGGCAGAAGCCAGGAAAAGCCCCGCCGCTAGCCGGCGGGGCTTTTTTTGTGGTTGGTGCGGCAAAAAAGCTTCAGCGGCAATATTTCCGCCTTTGCAAAACGGATCTCGCCTGCCTTAACCGTGGCGGTATTGCGGCTGCCGGCCCTGTGCCATGAATGACAAAGCCCGGCGGGTTGCCGGGCTTTGTCGGTTTTGGCCTGCTGAGGAGGGCGGCTCTCAGCTTTGCTGCTTCAGGTGGCGTTCCCGGGAGGCCATGATTTCGGTGCGGGCATCTTCGGCGTGGGACCAGTTTTCCACCTTGACCCATTTGCCTTCCTCGAGGTCCTTGTAGTTCTCGAAATAGTGGGCAATCTGCTTTAACAGCAGGTCCGGGACGTCGCCGATATCCTTGATGTTGTCGTATTCCTTGGTGAGCTTGCTGTGGGGTACGGCGATCAGTTTGGCGTCGGTGCCCGATTCGTCGGTCATGTTGAGAATGCCGACGGGACGGCTGCGGATTACCGAACCGGGCATGACGGGGTAGGGGGAGATCACCAGCACATCCAGCGGATCCCCGTCCTCGGAAAGGGTACCCGGGATAAAGCCATAGTTGGCGGGATAGAACATGGGGGTCGCCACGAAACGATCGACGAAGATGGCATCGTAATCTTTTTCGATTTCGTACTTGATGGGGTCGTGATTGGCGGGAATCTCGATCACCACATTGATGTCGTCGGGCAGGTCGTTGCCCGCCGGTATGCTGGAGTAGCTCATAGTTCGCCTTCCCTTCGGGTGTGGGAGTTTGGAAATGGGTGGGGCATTATAACGACGCCACCTGGACACCGCCAGCCGTGGATCGGCGCTCCGAGGGCTTTCAGTTGACGGATGTCATGGCGAGGCCGTGGGCCCCGGTTTAGGGTGGGCAATCATTTTCAGCAAGCCCGCGGGAGAACCCGTGCCATGAACACTGTTGCCGTCGCCATGCAGACCGCACCGGCCTGGGACCGGGATTTGATCGGACGCTACGATCTTGCCGGGCCCCGCTACACATCCTATCCCACGGCCCCCCAGTTCCGGGACGAATTCGGCGAGGGGGCGATGGCCCGGGCCATTGAGCGCAGCAACAGTCGCGGCGGGCCCCTGTCCCTGTATTTCCATATCCCGTTTTGCAGCCGGGTTTGCTACTACTGTGCCTGTAACCGCATCGTCACCGCCAATCGCGATCGCGCCGGCCCCTATCTGGCAAGGCTGGAGCGGGAACTGGCCATGCAGGCGCAATTGTTTGATACCGCCAGGCCCGTGACCCAGTTGCACTGGGGGGGCGGCACCCCCACCTTTATCAGCGACGGCGAGAAGCGCCGGCTGATGGCGGCTATAGGCCGGCACTTCCGGCTGCTGGACGACGACAGCGGCGAATACGCCATCGAGATTCATCCGGGCGACACCTCCGTCGAGAGCCTGCGCTGCCTGCGGGAACTGGGATTTAACCGGCTGAGCATGGGGGTCCAGGACTTCGACCCGGACGTCCAGGCGGCTGTGAACCGGTTCAACAGCGTCGCCGAAGTCCGGACCCTGGTGGATGCCGGCCGGGGGCTGGGGTTCCATTCCATCAGCATGGACCTGATCTACGGCCTGCCCCGCCAGAACCGGGCGAGCTTTGACAGAACCCTCGACGAGGTGATCGGGTTGTCGCCGGACCGGCTGTCCATCTTCAACTATGCCCACCTGCCGCACCTGTTCAAGGTCCAGCGCCAGATGGATGCGTCCCTGATGCCGGGACCCGATGAGAAGCTGGCGATGCTGGAGCATGCCACCGCCAGGCTGCTGGCCGCCGGCTATGTCTTTATCGGCATGGACCACTTCGCCAAACCGGACGACAACCTCGCGGTGGCCCAGCGGGAGGGTCGCCTGCAGCGCAATTTTCAGGGGTATGCCACCCAGGGCGACTGCGACCTGCTCGCCTTCGGCGTTTCCGCCATCAGTGCCGTCGGCGACACCCTTTTCCAGAACCACAAAGAGATCGGCGATTACAACGCGGCGGTGGATAGCGGCTCAGTGCCGGTGGCCCGGGGTATTGACCTGAGTCGCGACGACCGGATCCGCGGGGCGGTGATCGAGAGCCTGATCTGCCACTTCCGGCTCGATATCACCGGTATCGAGGACCGCTTTGGCATCCATTTCCGGCGCTATTTTGCCGCGGAACTGGCGAACCTGAGAGCCATGGCCGACGACGGCCTGTTGGAGATCGGGGCAAGAGAAATCCGGGTGACGCGGGCGGGACGCCTGCTGATTCGCCGGATCTGCATGGTCTTCGATGCCTACCTGTCCGGGAGTGGCGGACAGCCCCGGTTTTCGAGAATCATTTGATGCCGGCGCCTGCGCCGCGTAAAATCGGCGGACATATTCTGATATGACCTGAGGGGTGGCCCGGCGCGGGCCTGAGACGTTCATGTGGACGAACCCTTTGAACCTGATCCGGTTAATGCCGGCGTAGGGATAGGTGCTCTTCGCTGCCTCCCGCACGCGCATACCGGGTCTCCCCATTCCACCCGGGAGGCTCCAATGACAAACCGACAATCCCTGTTTCGGGGATTAGCCCTGACAGTTCCCGCCCTCATTTTTAGTGCTGCCGCCAGTGCCGCCGAGGCCATTGAGGAGATACTGGTGACCGCGGATTTCCGCCGCGCGCCGGTGATGGATTATGCCGCCAGCATCAGTGTGCTGGACAGCGAGCAGATAGCGTCCCGCACCGCCAGGCACCTTGCCGAGGTCTTCTCCCTGGCGCCTAATGTCAATTACGCCAGCGGCGCTTCCCGGGGGCGGTTCTTCCAGATCCGCGGCATCGGCGAGCGCAGTCAGTTTGTCGAGCCCGTCAATCCTTCCGTGGGGCTGATCGTCGACGGCATCGACCTGACCGGGATCGGCGGCGCCGCCACCACCCTGGACATTCAGCAGGTGGAAATCCTTCGCGGCCCCCAGGGAACACTTTACGGTGCCAACGCCCTGGCCGGCCTGATCAACATGGTATCCGGTGCACCCACCGAGACGTTTTACGGTCGGGTGGAAACCACGCTGGCGGAATATGACACCAAAACCGTCAGCGCCGTTGTCAGCGGGCCATTCAACGAGACTCTCGGTTATCGTGTCGCGATCCAGCAGCACAACAGCGACGGCTATATCGACAATGTCCACCTGGACCGGGAGGATACCGACAACCTTGACGAACTGACCGCGCGCGGCCGGTTGCGCTGGCAGCCCCGCGAAGATCTGCAGGTGGATTTTTCCGCTCTCTATGTCGATGTCGATAATGGCTACGATGCCTTCTCCCTGGACAATACCCGGGAAACCCTCTCCGACGAGCCCGGCCACGACCGCCTGGAAACCCTGGCGGGCTCCATGAGGGTTCAATGGCGGGCCAGCGAGGATTACCGCCTGATTGCCCTGTTGAGCCATGCGGATTCCGACAGCGAGTACGGCTTTGACGAGGACTGGAGCTTCGAGGGTATCTGCGACGTTTTCGACTGCGTGTTTCCCGGCTACTCGTCCTTCGATAATTACCTGCGGGAGAACCGCAATACCAGCGTCGATCTGCGCTATGTGTCCGACAACGAGCCGGAGGAAACCGGATGGGTGCTTGGCCTTTACTACCGGGACCAGCAGGAAGACCTGCGTCGCGAGTACAGCTTTTTGTCGGAAGATTTTCTCAGTGATTTTGACAGCAGGAATGCCGCCGTCTACGGCCAGGTCGAGTATCCGCTGACCGGTGACCTGACACTGGTGACCGGGCTGCGTTACGAGCAGCGTGAGGCGGAGTACAGCGACTCCGATGGCGCCGAATTCAGTCCCCGGGAAAACATGTGGGGCGGCAGGCTGGCCCTGGAGTACTACACCGCCGGCGACACCCTGGTCTATGGCCTGATTTCCCGGGGTTACAAGGCCGGCGGCTTCAACAGTAACCAGAGCCTGCCGGTGGCGGATCGCGAGTTCGATACCGAAAACCTCTGGAACTATGAAATCGGCGTCAAAGGCAGCTGGTGGGAAGACCGCCTGAGCGCACAACTGGCGCTCTTTTACCAGGACCGGGAGGATGTCCAGACCCGTCAGTCCGTGGTCGAACCCAACGAAGGGGATATCTGCCCCTGCGAGTTTATCGATTACACCACCAACGCCGCCGCCGGCAGCAGCCAGGGACTCGAGGCGGAACTCAACTGGCGCGCCACCGAACAGGTCCGGGTCTACGCCAGCCTGGGGCTGCTGGAGAGTGAGTTCGAGGATTTCGAGAGTTTCGCCCACGTGGGTGCCGATCCGGAAACGGGCACGCCCTTTGACCTCGGGGGTCGCGATCTGCCCCACGCCCCCAATTACCAGTATGCCCTGGGCACCGTTATACAGATGACCGAGCACTGGTATGCGCGCCTGGAAGTGGAAGGCAAGGACGAATTCTATTTCTCCAGCCGGCACGGTGCCCGGGCCGACGCCTATGAGCTATTCAACGCCCGCCTGGGTTACCGGGGAAATAACTGGCACCTGGTGCTGTGGGGCAGGAACCTCACGGACAGGGATTACCAGGTACGCGGGTTTGGCAGCTTCGGCAACGATCCCCGCAAGGGCTACGCCACGGAACCCTATTACCAACTCGGAGATCCGCGAGTGGTTGGCGTGACCGCCAGTTACGAATTCCAGTAAAGCGCCGGGAGGTGCCCATGAAACTGTCCGCGGAAATTACCCTATACCCACTGCAGGACGATTACCTGCCCGTGATCAAGCGCTTCCTCGAGGAGTTGACCGCGCGTGCGGGAGTCAAGCGGGAAACCTTTCCCACCTGTACCGTGCTCACCGGCGAATACGACGAAGTACTGGGCTTGATTGGCACCATGATGAAATGGAGTCACGAGAATCTGGGCAAGTCGGTGTTTGTGGTGAAATTCCTGCCCGACTACGAGGCACTTTAGTTGGGCGATTTTGTCCGGGGCGTCGCCGACACCGCGCTGCAACTGTCAGGCTGGGAAGCGCTGGCGGTGGTGCTGGCGGTGGCGTATCTGTTGCTGGCGGTGCGCGAGAGCCTCTGGTGCTGGTACTGTGCCCTGGCCAGCACCGCCATCTACACGGTGCTGTTCTGGAACGTCAGCCTGTTGATGGAATCCGCTCTCAATGTCTTTTACATGGCCATGGCGGTTTACGGCTGGTGGCAGTGGCGCCGGGGCGGCGGCGAACACCGGGGCGTGGCGATCCACCGCTGGCCTTTGCGCATTCACCTGGCATTGCTTGCCGGCATCGCCGTTTTAACCCTGGCTTCCGGTTACTTTCTCAGCACCCGAACCCAGGCTGCCTGGCCCTACCTGGATTCCTTTACCACCTGGGCCAGCGTAATCACCACTTTCATGGTGGCAAAGAAGATCCTCGAGAACTGGTTTTACTGGTTCGTCATCGACAGTACATCGGTCTTTCTCTATCTTGACCGGGACATGCCACTGACGGCGGTTTTGTTCATCGTCTATGTGGTACTGGTCGTCTGCGGTTATGTCACCTGGCGTCGCCATGAAAAGAGAGAACAGAAAGAACGGAGAGAACAACGGGAACAACAGGGGCAGCTCCGGCCGGCCTGACAGGCGCCTGGAAACAGCCCTGGACAGTTGGCGGCTGTGGTCGCCGTCGTTGGGGCCGCGTCCCCGCGCCGTGCGCCGCCTGCCAGGCGGGCTCACCAACGAAGCCTGGCTGCTCGATACCGAGGCGGGACAGGCTGTGTTGCGCCTCAACAGTCCTTATCGCGAGTGGTTTGGGGTCGACCGCTACCGGGAGGCGACTGTTCTTGCCGCCGTTTCCCGTCTTGGCCTTGCTCCCGATGTCTGGTTCAACGATCCGGCGGGGGGCTTCCTGGTCACCGAATACATCGATGGCAGAACCTGGACGGCGGCGGATTTCCGGGAGTCCGGCCAGCAGCGTAAACTGCTGACGCTGCTCGCCAAGCTTCAGTCCATCGGCGTGGATCTTCCGCGCTTCGATTACCTGGCTCACCTGGACCATTACCGGGGGCAACTGGATCACCTGGGCATTCCCCTGCCGCCGGAACTGGCCGATCTGTGGCGGCAGTGGCGGCCGGCCATTGCCGATTTCCAGGCCGGCGACTGGCAGCCGGTTTTATGTCACCACGACCTGACCCCCGACAATATTCTGGAGAGATCCGGATACCTTTATCTGATCGACTGGGAGTACAGCGGGCTGGGCCACGCCGCCATGGACTTCCGGGCTCTCGGTCCCGATCTGATTCGAAGTGAAGCGCCCGTGGTCGGTGTCCTGTGCCGGCTAATGGACGGATTCTGGTTTCTGCTTCGGGAGGCAACGGCCCGCACCGATTGATCACCCGGCTCGGCAATGATTGCGGACTTCCCCGCCTTTATCCCGCCAGCGGCTCCGGGGCGCTGTCCCGGCTGCGCTTGGCGGTTCGATCCAGCTCGCCCAGGTCCAGGAAAGGGGAGGCGTCGATGTCCTGGGCATCCATCATCTGCGCGACACGCTGGAGAGCGGCGAGAATCATCGATTGTTCCCAGGGCTCGAGTCCACGGAACTGGCGAATAAACTGCTCCTGAAGGGGGGTGGGAGCGGTCTCCAGGACGCGTCGGCCCTCCGCCGTCAGGCAGGGGTGGATCTTGCGCTTGTCGCTGGTGGAGCGCTGCCGGTAGAGCAGGCCCCGCTTCTGCAGGCGATCGAGGATGGTGGTCACGGTGGCCTGGCTGAGGCTGATGCGCCGCGCCAGCTCGCCCACGGTCACATCCTGTCCGCCGGCGATGGCCTGGAGCAGGAGCAGTTGCGGCATGGTCAGGCCCACGGTCTTGCTCAGGTGCTTGGAATGCAGGGCTGTCGCCCTGAGTACGCGGCGCATGGCCACCAGTACTTGGTCAATTGTTTCCATGGAAGTATCTCATCGAATGTATCCCGCTTCCGGGGCGGGATCCGCTTGCGGGCGTTGCCGGCAGATTGTGTCCGCCTGGAATGCCCCTGGAAGGGCCGCGACGGACCTCTCTGCCAATAAAAAAACAGGGTCTGCCGCTGCGGTCAGCGTAACTCCTTGATTTTCAATTTATTTAGAGTACAATACATTATTCATGCTGTACAGACTGATTTGTGCCACATCACTGTCATCAAGGCCTGTCAGGCTGGTCCGGTCAGCGTTAATTCGTTTTAACGAAATAGTTTGATATCTAAGGATATGTTCACGGAAAGCGGAACTCCCAGAGCTGACAAGGAGCAGGATTCAGACCCTGCCAGTCGGGGCCGGCCGGCCACGCACCGACGCATGCATCCTCCAGCGGTACCCCCGCATCCTGTTCTCCGTTGCATTTTCCCATTGGCGGCCCCGCGGCCCGGCCCGGTGGCGCCCTCGGCTACGGCAACCCCAACTTCAAAGTCCAACAAAGGTGAAAAATGAAGATTTTTGACGAGATAGAATCGGAAGTTCAGAGCTACGCCCGCTCTTTTCCCCGTATTTTCGACAAGGCCCAGGGCGAATATATGTTCGACCGCGAGGGCAATCGCTACCTGGATTTTCTGGGCGGCGCCGGGACCCTTAATTACGGGCACAACAACCCCGTGTTCAAGAAAGCCCTGCTGGAGTACATCGAGAACGATGGCATCTGCCACGGGCTCGATTTGCACACCGCGGCCAAGGAAGCCTTCCTGGAAACGCTTAACGAGAAGATCCTCAAACCGCGCAACCTCGAATACGTGGTGCAGTTTACCGGCCCCACCGGCACCAACGCCGTGGAAGCGGCCATCAAGGTGGCGCGCAACGTCAAGGGCCGGGAAAACATCGTAACCTTCACCAATGGCTTTCATGGCGTCACCATCGGCTCCCTGGCGGCCACGGGCAACTCCCACCACCGGGGCGCCGCCGGCGTCACCCTGGCGGGCGTGAGCCGGATTCCCTATGACGGCTACCTGGGCGACGATATCGACACCACCGCTTACCTGGACAAAGTCCTCAGTGATTCCTCCAGCGGCGTGGATCTGCCCGCCGCCGTGCTGGTGGAAACCGTCCAGGGGGAGGGCGGCATCAATGTGGCCAGCACCGAGTGGCTGCGTAACCTGGCGGCGGTATGCAAGAAACACGACGTGCTGCTGATTGTCGACGATATCCAGGCCGGTTGCGGCCGCACCGGCTCTTTTTTCAGCTTCGAGGAAGCCGGCATTTACCCGGATATCGTCACCCTGTCCAAGTCCCTGAGTGGTTACGGCCTGCCCTTCGCCGTCGTACTCATGCGTCCGGAACTGGACCAGTGGCGCCCCGGGGAGCACAACGGCACGTTCCGGGGCAACAACCTGGCTTTTGTCACCGCCAAGGCGGCAATCGATGAGTACTGGTCCGATGATGCCTTTTCGAAGGCCGTTCAGCGCAAGGGCCACTATATCGAAGAGCGGTTGCAAAAAATTGTCGAAAAGTACGGCGACGGCAATTTCACCAGCCGGGGCCGGGGCATGTTCCACGGGCTCAATTGCGTCAGCGGGGAGTTGGCGGACAAAATCACCAAGGCGGCCTTCAGGAAGGGCCTGATCATTGAGACCAGCGGCGCCGAGGACCATGTGGTCAAGACCCTGTGCTCATTGCTGATTACCGACGAGAACCTGAAAAAGGGCCTCGACATTCTCGAGGAGAGCGTCCGGGAAGTGCTGGCCAAGGTGGACGAGGTGCCTGAGGAAGAGGATTTTTTCGCCACCCGGATGGAGTCGCCGGCCGAGGTGACCTATTTTTCAGAGACGGGCAGTTGAGAGACGTACCCGCTCGGCAATTTTTTTAAACAATTCAATTCATCGACAGTAGGGGTTCACTATGATAGTCAGAAGTCTTCAAGAAGCCAGAAGAGGCCGCCGTCGCATTGTCAGCGACGGCTGGGAAAGCACTCGCCTGTTGCTGGAAAGCGACAAGATGGGTTTTTCCTTTCACATCACCACGATCTACCGGAATGCGGAGTTGCACCTGCATTACCAGAACCATCTGGAGTCGGTGTACTGCATTTCCGGTTACGGTGAAATCAAGAACGAGGAGGACGGTCAGGTGTATCCCATTCAACCGGGCACCATCTATCTTCTCGACAAAAACGACAAGCACATTCTGTACGGACATACGGAGATGGAAATGGCCTGTGTCTTCAATCCGCCGTTGCACGGTACCGAAGTGCACAACGAGAGCGGCGCCTACGAACTGGTGGCCGAAAAGATTACCGACTGATTGTTGTCGTCATCCACGGTGCGCCGGCCCCCGGCGCGCCGACAATTTCGGAAATCGAAAGCAACATTATTCATAGAAAGCCCAAAGCGAACCGAGTGGAACAATGGCTCAACATACAGTAGAGAAAATCGGCGGCACCTCCATGAGCGACTACGCTGCTGTGCGCGACAATATCATCAGGGGCGGCGGCAGGTCCGGCGACGACCTGTACAACCGCATTTTCGTGGTTTCCGCCTATGGCGGCATCACCAACTACCTGCTCGAGCACAAGAAGACCGGCCAGCCCGGTGTCTACGCCCTTTTCGCCAACGCCAACGACAACGACGAGGATTGGCGGGAGGCGCTGACGGAAGTGGGCGACAGGTTGCGGGGAATCAACGCTGAACTGTTCCGGGATGAGGAAAAGCTCGAAAAGGCCAACAGCTTCATCAACGAGCGGCTCGAAGAGACCGAACGCTGCCTGTCGGACCTGGAGCGCCTTTGCCAGCACGGGCACTTTGCCCTGGAAACCCATCTCAACACCGTGCGCGAGATGCTTGCCAGCATTGGCGAGGCCCACAGTGCCTGGAACACGGCGGAACTGCTCAGGGAAGAAGGCATCAACAGCCGCTTTGTCGACCTCACCGGCTGGAATGCGGATGCCCATCTGTCCCTGGATGACCGCATCAAGAAGGCCTTCGAGAAAATCGACCTGGCCAGGGAAATGGCCATCGTCACCGGTTATACCCACACCGCCGATGGCCTCATGAACTCCTTCGATCGCGGCTACAGCGAGATGACCTTCAGCCGTATCGCCGTGCTCACCGGTGCCTCCGAGGCGGTGATCCACAAGGAGTTTCATCTGAGCAGCGCCGATCCGCGGCTTGCCGGCGAGGACAGCGTGGTCCCCATCGGTCGCACCAACTACGATGTGGCCGACCAGCTCGCCAACCTGGGGATGGAGGCGATTCACCCCCGGGCAGCCAAGGGTCTGAGGCAGCAGGAGATCGCCCTGCGCATCAAGAACACCTTCGAGCCGGAACACGCCGGCACCCTGGTGACCGGCGATTACGTCAGTGACAAGCCCTGTGTGGAAATCATCGCCGGGCGAAAGAATATCTATGCCATCGAGTGTTTCGAGCAGAACATGATGGGCGAGATCCACCAGTACGACCGGGACCTGCTCTCCATTATTTCCCGGATGAAAGGGCATATTGTCACCAAGGATATTACCGCCAACAGTATTACCCATTACCTGGCATGCAACCTCAAGACGGTGAAGCGCATCCGGCGGGATATCGAGGAAAAATACCCGGAGAGCAGTCTCCAGGTGCGTAAAGTGGCCATCGTCTCGGCCATTGGCAGCGACATGAAGGTGCCGGGTATTCTCGCCAAGGCCGTGGGGGCGCTGGCCGAGGAAAATATCAGCGTCCTGGCCGTCCATCAGTCCATGCGCCAGGTGGACATGCAGTTCGTCATCGACGAAGATGACTACGAGACGGCGGTCAAGGCCCTGCACAGGGGCCTCGTGGAAGTTCACGATCACGGTGATGCCATCTGCGCCGCCTGATATCGGCGCCTGATCCCGGTACTCCGCTTTCCGGGGCGCGTTGCTGCGCACCGCCATCGATGCATTGCCCGGGCGGCGTCCTGGAAATACCGGAGTATCAGAGTATCGGAGGATAGCCCTTGATAACCAGTTTCGTCGTCTTCCTGCTGGCCTTCACCTTTATCGGGCTGGCATCCGCCCGCCAGAGCCGCAAGACCAAGGAGGATTACTACCTGGCCAGCCATTCGGTGCCGCCCTGGCTGGTGGGGCTCTCGGCGGTGGCCACCAACAACAGTGGCTACATGTTTATCGGTGTCATCGGTTATACCTATGTCACGGGCCTCGCTTCCATCTGGCTGATGGCGGGCTGGATTCTCGGTGACCTGCTGGGCTCGTTCTGGGTTCACTCCCGCCTGCGCCAGGCCGCCGGGGAGACGGGCGAATCCAGCTTTGCCGGCGTAATTGGCGCCTGGGGCGGTCATTTCAAGCGATGGCAACTGATGGTGGCCATCATCTCCTTTGTCTTCCTGCTCGCCTACGCGGGTGCCCAGCTGGTGGCGGGCAGCAAGGCGCTGCACGTGCTTCTGGAATGGCCCACCTGGGCGGGTGCGGTGATCGGTGCGGTCATGGTGGCGCTGTACTGCATGGCCGGCGGCATCCGCGCGTCCATCTGGACAGACGCAGCCCAGTCAATGGTGATGATCGTCTCCATGGGTGCGCTGCTGTTGACGGCGGTGGATGCCCAGGGCGGCCTCTCCCTGGTGGTGGACAAGATGGGGCGTGTCGAGGGCTTCCTCGACTGGTTTCCCAAGGACACGGTGCTGCCCGGCCTCGCGGGCGGTGTTCTCTTTGCCGTGGGCTGGCTCTTTGCCGGACTCTCCGTGATCGGCCAGCCCCATGTCATGGTTCGCTTCATGACTCTCTCCAGCGCCGACAAGATGGTCCGGGCGCGGCTCTGGTACTACCTCTGGTTCACGGCTTTCTACCTGATGGCCACCGGCGTCGGCATGCTGTCGCGGATATTCATTGCCGATACCGGCAACTTCGATGCCGAACTGGCTCTGCCCACCATGGCCCAGGAACTGTTCCATCCGGTCTGGGTGGGACTGGTGCTGGCGGGGATATTCGCCGCCACCATGTCCACCGCGGACTCCCTGCTGCTGAGCTGCTCGGCGGCACTGACCCACGATATCCTGCCCCACAAAATTGAAAAACCCTGGGTGCTGAAGGTGTTCACGGTGATTATCACCGCGCTGGCACTGGTGTGGGCGCTGTTGAGCAAACAGAGCGTCTTCAACCTGGTGGTCATGGCCTGGTCGGGCCTGGCATCGGCCTTTGCACCGGTCCTCCTGGTACTGGTGTTTCGGGGCTCCCTCAATCAGAAGCAGGCGGTGGCCATGACCCTCACCGGCCTGGCGGTGGCCCTATTCTGGCGCTGGCAGGGCTGGCACGGTGCTATTTACGAAGGCATGCCGGGGATCCTCGCCGGCTTGCTGGTCTACTGGTTTACCAGTCGTCTCGCCTGGAATACCGGGGAACCGGCACTGGACGATGCCTAAGGTCTAGGTCCGGTTCGGTCGACCGTTTTGTTGGCCGCGGGTTTGATGACGAGGGCGAGGGCAAAGAGTATCGTCATCACCACTTCCAGGGTGAGTGACTGATACATCATGCCGCTTGGGCTCGGCGCCGTCATCACCCCTGCGGCCCTCGCCACCGTCAGGCAGACAAAAATCAGCAGCGACAAGAGCAGGCCTGCCTGAACCGCTTTCTGGCGAAGGAGGCAGTCGGCCAGGAAGAGCCCCACTGCCAAAGACAGGCCACCGTAGGTGGCGCGCATGTCGATCATCAGGTTCGTGTCCGCGGGAACGGCGCCGATAAAGCTCTGGGCCGCACTCGCGGGAGCCAGGATAAAGTACAGCCCGAAGACCGTGAACATAACAATATTGAGCCACAACAGAGTGAGCTTGAATTTCATGGTATTTGCTTTTCCTTATTTTTCAGGGGAAATAATGCCCGCCCGGGAGCCGTTCCGCCGTCCCGGAGCCGGAGATTCATCGTTACAGGATCGCGAAATTTCCCTCCCGGTCGTATTCGAAAGGCGTCGTCGCTTCCGGCGACACCGGACCGGGATCCGTCCCCAGGGAAATCATGGGTTTGTTGGACATCCAGAACACTTCCTTGAGAAGCAGTTCGACAATCTGCGCCGGCGAAAAATGGGCCAGGATGCGGGACTTCAGGTTCTCGTCAACCTGGGCCGGTGATGCCACGAAGGTATCCAGCACCGCCAGCGCGGTCTTTTGCTGTCCGGTGAGCGCGGTACTCTTTTCGTAGTGCCGCACTTCGGCCATCAGGTCGTCGACGCCTTCGGGTAAATCCAGGACCCGGCGCACGCTCTGGCAGAATTTGCAGTCGTGGTACTCGGCGCTGCGCAGGCGCACCACTTCATCCGTGGTCTCGTCGACGCCGTGTTGCGAACAGGTGGCCAGATTGAAATCATAGTAGGCGGCCATGAGCCGGGAATCGGTTTCCGATTTCTGCCCCTCCACCCATTCGATATGTTCGCGATCGGATTTTTCCTCGAGGTCCCGGCTCGCGGGCACCAGCCAGTTCGGGGGGTAGGGGTCGATGTCGAAAAAGGTCAACAGGCGGAGAAAACCTTCGTTGATGTAGAGACCGTAGACAAAAGTGGAGGGTTCGCCAACACCCAGTTCCCGGGCCAGGTTGTCCCGTTGGGATGCGGAAATATTGTTGGCGCCCACCATAAATTGCTCGGCGTAATCCAGGGCGGCTTTTTCCAGCGCGGTAAAGCGTTTGGACTGTTTCCAGGATTCCAGCGCCTGGAGCAGTCCGGGTTCGACACCCGCCAACTGGGCACGGCAATTCATCAATTGTGCCAGGCGTAAACGGCAAAGATGCAGTAAGGCGGAATCATTGACGCCCTCGGCGACCGAGAGAAAGTTTTTCAGGCTTCGGCCCGCCCGGGGCTGATGTGCGAGAACATTGTCAAGATCCGAGTCGGCGGAGGTCTGGGAGAGGGGAAGCCAGGTCATGGTAATACCTCAGGGATAGAGCCTTATTAAAATCTATTTAGTGGCTGTTCATTAACGATTTGCTACTATATCAATATATCAAGATCTGGGCCTGTTTCAACCAAAATCCTGTTTCGCACTCGTGGAGCCAGTAACACCCTTTCCCAACCATAATCATTAAAAAATAAGGATCAGTAATGGATAGTTATAACGAAAGTGAGGCGGCGGAATTCCTCTTGAATGTGGCCATGGGTTTCTGGCTCGGGCCCAGCCTCTGGGTGGCCGTGCAGTTAAAACTGGCCGATCACCTGGCGGAGGCTCCCGTAGGCGCTGCCGAGCTTGCCCGGAAGCTGGAAGTGGATCCGGGCCATCTGCGCCGCCTGCTCAACGCACTTGCCGGCGCAGGCGTGTTCCGGCGTCTGGACGATGATCGCTATGGCGCAACATCGGTTTCCGAACTGATGCGCACGGATCATCCATCCGGTCTGGGGGACCTTATCGACATTTCCACGGGCGGGCAGAATTACCTGGCCTGGACCTCGCTGCTTGACGCTGTCCGCACCGGCGGCAGCGCTTTCGATATCCACCATGGCATGAACTGGGTGGAGTACCTGGATAAGCATCCCGATCGTCGCGAGGTGTTCGCGAAGGCCATGACGGCGACCACCCGGGCCACGGAAAGCGCTGTCCTGGAGAACCACGATTTCGGCCATTTCGAAAAAGTGGTGGATATCGGCGGGAGCCACGCCAGCCTCGTGGGCCGGTTACTGGAGCGCTACCCCCGGGCCCGTGGCGTGGTCTTCGATCTGCCCGATACCGTGGCTGCCGGCAAGAGGCATTGGCAAAACGCCCCCTTTGCCGATCGCCTGGAAGCCGTGGGCGGGGATTTTTTCGACAGCGTACCCGAAGGGGATCTGTACCTGCTCAAGCTGATTCTTCACGACTGGGAGGACGACCGGGCCGTGGCCATTCTCGAATCCATCCGCCGGGCCATCCGCCCCGGTGGCCGGGTCGCTATTATTGAAACAGTGCTGCCTGACGACGACGCCCCCCATATGGGCTGGGGTCTGGACATGGCGATGATGGCCACCACCGGGGGCCGGGAACGCTCGCTGGCCGAGCATTCGGCGCTGCTGTCCCGCGCCGGCTTCCAGGTGATCGATTGTTACCCGACGCCCTCCATGTACAGTGTAATCGAGGCCGGGCCCGCCTGACTTCGGGTTATGCGGGCCCGGACGGATCCCGGCACTAATTGCCCGGCGTAGTGGCGATTTCGCCTCAGGCGCTTTCCGCTGAGGAAAACAGCTGCAGGCGGGCCACGTTGGCCCGATCGGGCTGTTCCAGCATAAAGCGCACGGCCCTGGCGATATCTTCCGGTTCCACGGCATCGATATCCTGCTCCACGGGGTTTTCGCCGCGTTCCCGCTGGACATCGAAAATTTCCGTGGCCGTGGTGCCCGGTGCAATGGTGCCCACCTTGACACCGGTGCCGCCCAGCTCGATGCGCAGGGAAGCGGTAAAGCTTTCCACGGCGGCCTTGACACCGCAGTAGACGCCCCAGGTGGGCGGGCTCATGATCGCGCCGATACTGCTGACATTGATAATGGCGCCGGAGCCCTGTGCCTTGAATTCCCGGGCAAAGGTGTAGGAGAGGCGGACCACCGCGTCGAAGTTTACCTCGATCATTTTCGACATCAGGTCAAGGTCGATGTTTTCCAGGGGATTGGTGGACAACAGCCCGGCATTGTTGACGATGATGTCGGCCCGTCCGAATTTGTCTTTGGCCAGGGCCAGCAATTGATCCGCGGTTTCCCGCGCCCCGATGTCTGCCGGGAGAATGGCGGTTTCCCCGGGCATTTCCTCGGCCAGCGCCTGTAGGCGGTCTTCGCGCCTGGCCGTGATCAACAGTTTGGCACCGGCGTTGCTCAGTTCCCGGGCAATGGCGGCGCCGATACCTGCCGACGCGCCGGTGACAATGGCGACTTTACCTTCAAGCTTCATGGTGTTTCCTCTTGTTGTGTGTGTTCCGGGCCGCGCCGTTCAAGGCCACAGTTGCCGGCTGGCGATCCTGGCGCCCTCCGCCATGGCGGCGAATTTCGCCCAGACGATCTCCGGCTCCACCGCGGCCTGGCCCACCCAGGTGCCGTAACCGCAATCGGTGCCCGCCACCACCTGTTCACGTCCGACCCGCTCGGCAATGCGCACGATGCGCTCTGCGACCAGGTCGGGGTGCTCGATAAAGTTGGACTTGGACTCCAGGACCCCGGGAATCAGGACGATTTCCTCCGGCACTTTGACGGTGTCGAAGATCCTGTATTCGTGGGCGTGGCGGGGATTGGCCGCCTCAAACGCCAGGCCGGAGGTCTTGACCTTGAAGACGATATCGATGACGTCGGCGATGGGGACGTCGCAGTGGTGGGGGCCCTCGTAGTTGCCCCAGCAAAGATGCATGCGAACCATCTCCCGGGGCACATTGGCCAGGGCGTGGTTAAGGGCTTCCACATGGAGTTCGGCGCGCTTGCGAAATGCCGGCAGGTCCAGATCCGCGTACTGGATGTGCCGGCCCATGGCCAGGTCCGGGCAATCGATCTGGACCATCAGTCCGCCGTTGGTGATGGTCTCGTACTCGTAACGCATGGCGTCGGCAATGGCAAACAGGTAGCTCTCGAAGTCCTGGTAATACTGGTTGGCAAAAAACAGGGATATCACCCCGGGGGAGGCGGCGGTCATAAAGGCATCGGCGACACTTTTGCCCCTGGTTGCCTCCAGCAGGTTCCTGGTGTCGGTGACAGCGGCTTCCCTGTCGACCACGTCGATGGGCCCCACGCAGGCCGGGGTCTTGCGCCGCTTGCGGCCGGGGTCGTTGAACACGCGGGCCTGCATGCTTGGGAAGTCCGCCACGTCCTGATACACCACCGGAACCTCCTCGCCTTCAAAGCCGGACAGCCGGTCCTTGATATAGGTGGCGTAGCTCGGTTTGCTCATCTCGCCATCGTTGACGATGTCGATCCCTGCCGCGACCTGTTTGTCCACCACTTCGGTGACGGCGGTCTCGATGCGGCGGCCCAGGGCGACCGCATCCACGGGTACGCCTTCCTCCCTGGCGAACATCATCCTGATCAGGTCGTCCGGACGGGGCAGGCTGCCCGTGTGGGTTGTCAGTATTCTCTCTTCACTGCGTCGCATTGGGTTTTCCTCCCCTGATTGCTGCTTTTTGCGGCTTTCCTCCCGGCATGTCCCGATGGCTCAGCGCAGACGCTGCTGGTCCGGGCGACAAATGCAGCTGATAAAGAAACGCGCGGACAGTGCCGCGCGTTTGATTGACTTGCCGATCATCGACCGATCGATTATTTGTAGGGGTCGACCGGTTGCGGCACCTCGATAATGCCGATGTCCTTGAACATGGTCAGTACATCGGAAATCGAGTAGATGTGGACAATCTTGTCGCCCTCGAACTTCAGCCAGGAGAACCAGGTGACGTTGATTTCATTACCCGACGGCTGAACACCCATGTAGGGGCCGCCCTCGTGTTTGCCGTAGTGATGGCAGAGTACGCAGATCTCGTCGTCGCCGCTGCCCCAGGCCTTCAGGGTGCGGTAGACACAAGGGGGGAACGTGTTATAGAGCCCCTCGGGTGACGTCGCCCACTCTTCGAAGGTGCCCAGGTCGGGGCGGTTGGGGTTGTCATAGGTCATTTTTTCCGGATCGCAGAACTCGCGAAGTGCCTTGAAGTCGCCGCTGTTCAGGGCGTCGTGAACATTCATCCACTGGTTGACCATAAACGCCTGGCGCTCGGTGAGTCCCTTGGTGATTTCGGCACGTTTTTCCTTGGAAAGCTTGAAATCGTCCAGGGTGAAGTTTTCCATGCCATGGGGCAGGTTATTGCTTTTCATCGATTGAATCCTCTTTATGCTTCTTGATAAGACATGTGCCCCGAAGAGTTTGACGTGTTTCGCTGACTCTTGTACAGGACGATTATGACTGCCCCCTGAAACAACCGGGCATCGAGGCAGGACATCGGACCTTATATGTTGCCGCTGTCCAGCGAACGCGCCAGCCAGGAGGAATGAAAAATATATATTTTTTTTGGTTCAATATCCAGCACCACGGGCCTGAATTCCTGACTAATCGCTTTGATGTGTTCAAGATGCGGCATAATTGATTGATTTTTATGATAATTTTCGATTCCGTCGCGGTATTGGAATCATGGCCCCGGGGGGCCGGGGGTATGGAGTGCCGCTCTGCGGAACGCTGTTGGGATATCCTGACGCATTAGGAGGTGGTTCCCGGTCGGGTTGTGGTGGCTCTTGCATGGGCGGAGGCCCTCGACAAGAACCTCCGGCGGGCGATCCGCGGGCCGACCGGTATTCCGGTGCGCAGTGGCGCCGGTTGAAAATCCTAATGCAAATGTCTTATATTGAGCCGGGACTCCGCCCCGGAAACTTAAAACAACCCAACAGGTGTCGTCTATGACCTCCCCGCGCAACGAACGTCTTCCCCTGGACTACGGCCAGGTGGATGCCCAATGGCTCACCCGAACCCTCCAGTCCGCCTATCCCGGCGTGGAGGTCAAAGCGATGGAGGAGGTGGAGTTTATTCCCGGCCACACCACGAAGGCGCGGGTCAGGCTCGACCTGAACCAGGCGGGTATCGATGCCGGGCTTCCCGAGCAGGTCTGCCTCAAGGCCAACTGGTCCGGCAATCCCCGCAGCAGTCCCGTCTGTGTCAACGAGGCCCGGTTTTACAGCACCCTGGCCACCGAAATGCCGGTACCGTCCCCCGCCTGTTATTTCGCCGACTGGGATGACGACGGGGAGGGCCAGCAGGGGTTTATAGTGCTTGAAGACCTTATTCCCCTGGGCGGGGAATTCGGCGCATCCGATCGGCCCATCGATGTGGACGACATGGCCAAATCCCTGGAAGGCATGGCCATGATGCACGGTCGTTCCTGGGGGCACCCGGAGCTGGACCGGCAGGACTGGTTGCAGACCGCACTGGCTCCGGAAACCACTACCGATGACTACTGGATGATGATGCCGGATATCTTCGACGAGCATAACAGCCTGCCGGAGCGTCTCGCCATTTTCCCGCGCTGGATGGCCGAGGACCCCAAGCGCCTTTACAGCGCCTTCCTGCAATTGCGCGAGCACGAGAGCGCCGACAAAGGTCCCCGCTGCCTGCTGCACGGTGATGCCCACCTGGGCAACAGCTATCGCCGCCCCGACGGTACGCGGATCTGGTTCGACTGGCAGATTGTGCGCAAGGGCCTGCCCTGGCGGGACCTGACCTATTTCCTGGTGGGGTCACTGAAAGTGGAGGACCGGCGCGCATCGGACAGAGACCTGATTCGTCATTACCTGGAGCATCTGGCCGCCAATGGCGGGCCCCGGTTCGATTTCGAAAAGGCCTGGGAGGAGGTGTCGCGTATGGTTGTCTGGGGCCTGGTCGCCTGGCAGTCGAACATAAACCCCCAGCAGGACACCATGAGTTCCCTGGAGCGGTTCTGTTGCGCGGCAAACGATATGGAGACCCACCGGTTCTATCGGTTCACGTGAATCGCCGCCGGCAAGGCCGGTTTGACGACTAGTCAAATGGAATCCGGGGAAGTGGAGCGGTAACCGGGTAGACTGAAACCCTCAGTATGATCGCGACGAAGGAACGGGAGTGACCCCTCCCCTATTAACCGCCATTGCCATAAAAACAGCGACGAGGCTTTAGTGATGAACCATTACGAAAATCTGTTCAGTCCGACCAAAATCGGCTCCCTGGAAATTCCCAACCGGGTCTTTATGTCGCCCCACGGTATGGTGGGCCTGGGCATAGGCACGGAACAGCAGGTGGGTTATTTCGAGGCCCGCGCCAAAGGCGGTGCAGGGTTTATGGGTATTGCCAGCTGCCAGGTAGTGCCGGCCCCGAAAGTGCCGCCGGGCTGGTTTATCCGGGCCTACAATCGGGACGACTTGCACGCCATTGAAAAGATTGTCAAAGCCACCCACAAGTGGGGTGCCAGGACTTTTGTCCAGGGTGTCTGGATGATGGCCGATTTCAACCAGGCCCAGGCGTCCGGGATCGCGCCCCACACCGTGCTAAGCGACACCCAGCCCCGGTCCATGACCGTTGACGAGATCGGTGAACTGGTGGAGGCCCACGGTATCGCCGCGCAGAACGCCCGGGATGCCGGGGCGGACGGCTTTGAATTTCCCATCAGCGGTGGCGCCGGACTGCAGAGCTTCACCTCGCCGCTCTACAATTACCGGGAGGACCGATACGGCGGCAGCCTGGAAAACCGGATGCGCGTCATCGTCGAAATCATCGACAACATCCGGGCCCGTTGCGGACGGGACTTCGCCCTGGGCATTGCCGTTAATGCCGACGATCACACTCTTGGCGGTGATGGCCTGTCGGAAGGTATCGCCATCTGCAAACTGCTGGAGGCCACCGGCAAGCTCGACTGGCTGCGTATCACCGCCCGCGGCCAGAAGCCGCAGATGACCCATTACCACTATCCCTCCTCCTATATGTCCGAGGGTACCCATCTGTACGCGGCCGGCGCTGTGCGCAAGGCGCTCTCCGGTCTGCCCGTTGTCAGCGGCGGGCGCATGCTCAGTCCCGGGTTCGCCGATCAGGCACTGGCGGAGGGCATGTGCGATATGGTTTTCGTGGCCCGCTCGGTGATTGCCGATCCGGAGTGGCCCAACAAGGCCCGGGAAGGACAAACCGGGGAGATCCGCACCTGCATCGGTGACCTGGAAGGCTGTTTCCTGCGCTCGTGCATCGGCCATCCGGTAGGCTGTACGGTCAACCCGGAGATCGGCCGGGAGCATGAATCCCTGACGCCCGCCGCAGCCGAAAAGAAAGTGGTTGTCGTGGGCGGCGGCCCGGCGGGCATGCAGGCCGCCATGGTGGCTGCTCAGCGTGGGCACCGGGTGACCCTGCTGGAAAAACACTACGATTCCCTGGGCGGGCACGTGACCCTGCAGGCGAAACTGCCGGGGCTGGAAGATCGCGCCGAGCTGATTCGCTGGCTCTCCCTGCAACTGGAAAAACTGGAAGTGGATATCCGCCTGAACACTACGGCGACACCGGAAACCATCGCCGGCCTTGAGCCCGACGCGGTGGTCCTGGCCACCGGGGCGACCTACTCCCGGGCCGGTATCAGCAGGAACCAACTGGTGCCCATACCGGGACACGAGCTGGGTCATGGCTATGTGATGACCCCCGAGGACCTGCTTCTCGACAATGCCCGGGTGGGGAACAAAATCGTTGTCTACGACAACACGGCCTACGAGGTCGGTCCTGGTATCGCCGAATACCTGGCGGACCAGGGCAGGGAGGTTATTTTTGTCACCATCGACAGCGGTCTCGCCATGTCGGTTAAGGAGTTGGGGATCGACAAGGTGATCAGCAAGCGCCTGCTGCCCAGGGTAACCTTTGTGCCCAGTACCCGTATTACCCGGATCGAGCCCGGCAAGCTCACCCTGGAAAACGTGTATACCGAAGAGGAGAGCACGCTGGAGGATGTCGATAATGTGGTGCTGGTGACATCCAGGCCCCCGGAGGAATCCCTGTACCATGCGCTGGTGGGACAGGTGTCGGAATTGCACCTGATCGGCGATGCCCGGGAATCCCTGTGGAGTGTCTTCCAGACCGATGAGGCCATCAAGGATGGTAACCGGGTGGGTATGCTTATCTAGCCGGGGCTGTGCGACCCAGGCGAGCCTGCGGGCGAGAGTCTGGAGGGTGCTTGTGAAGTTTTCACGCCGGTTCACGGCTTCGTGTGTGATGGGTCAAATGTTTTTTACAAACCTTATAATTTAACCAACTCTTGCCCAAGGGGGTATTTATTTATGTCGCAGGAAGAAACCAATAAGAAGTTGATCGAGCAGTATTTCGACGCTGCCAATGCGCAGGATGAAGAACGCATCCTGGGTTTCCTGAGCGAGGACTTCAAATTCGAGTCCATGCTTAAAAAGCCGGAGATGTTTCACTTCACCTGGGACCGGGAACCTTTTGCCGCCGCTCCCAGGAACATGGCGTCCCAGATGAAAGCGCCGCTCAAGATATGGATTGTCGACATGACCGCGGAAGGTGAAAAGGTTGCCGTCGAGGCGGAATCCATGGGCGAGATGAAAAGCGGAAAAATCTACAACAATGCCTACCACTTCCTGTTCCGGATCCGTGACGGCAAGATCTATAACGTTCGCGAATACAGTTGCAGCTATACCGCCAATGATTGCTTTGGCGACCTGGGCGGCGTGTGACGCCGTCCCTTGTATCTGCGGATCCTAATTAACACTGCTTTTGGCGGCGCCGGAAAGGTGCCTTCGCCAATTTAAGTAACAAGCCGCCTCCCGTGTGCCCGCGTATAAAACGCGGGCCCGGGCTGCGATTTATAAAAGCGCCTGCAACCGGCGACGCGGAACTCCGTAGGCCTGCCATGGGCCCCTCGACGATTTCGGTCACGCCCTGTGTTGGTGGACAAGATGCCGCAACGAGGGGCGACTCCATGGTTGCTGCAGCCCCCTCCCCGGACCAGCTTGCCACCCGTCAAATGAATTGAATCGTGCGCTCAGTAGTCCTTTGTTACTGTTTCAACATGGGTTTCAAGCCCATTTGAGATGAATCAGTTGAAGGGCTAGCAATGAAAGGTAGATTGAAAGATAAGGTCGCCATTGTTACGGGTTCCGGCGCCAACATTGGCGAAGCTTGTGTGAAGGCAATGGCGGCCGAGGGCGCCGGTGTTGTCGTCGCGGATATTAATCGCGAAGGCGCGGAGCGGGTTGCCGGCGAAATCAATGCCAATGGCGGTCGGGCGATGGCTCGCTATGTAGACCTGCTGGATGAAAACAGTGTCAAGAACCTGGTCAAGGACACGCTTGAGCACTTTGGTCGCATAGATATTCTCCACAACAATGCGGCCAATACACAAGCCGCACAGATGGCTGCCGACGCCGGCATTACTGACCTGGAATGTTCGGTCTGGGACGCCGCCTTTGCCGTCAATGCCCGCGGCACCATGTTGATGACCAAGCACTGTGTGCCGGCGATGATCGAAGCGGGTGGCGGTAGCATTATTAACACCAGTTCCGGTGTGTCCATCCTGGGAGATATTTTCACGCCCGCGTACTCCGCTTCGAAAGGCGCCGTTAACTCGTTTACCCGCAACACAGCCACTCAGTATGGCAAGAAAAATATTCGCTGTAACGCGCTGTTACCCGGATTGATTCTCACCGACCTTTCCAGGTCCATGGTGCCGGAAGAGCAACTGGCCATGCTCGAAAAACACACATTGCTGCCGCGTTTGGGCAACCCCGATGATATTGCCCGTATGGTGGTGTTTCTGGCCTCTGATGAAGCCAGTTTCGTAACCGGACAGATTCTTGCTGTTGATGGCGGTATCTCCACTCATCAACCTTTCGTGGGCGATGTCCTGCAAAGCATGGCGTGATGATGTCCAACATTCACTGTAAAGGGTAACTGACAAGCGAGAAAGAGAGGAATATATCATGACAACTGAAGCCAGCCTGGAAGCGCCGGTGATCCCTCCACTGGATGAGTCGAATTTCATTGATGTTGATTTATTCAGTCAGGAAATGAAGGCGAATCCCATTCCCCGGTTTCTGGAATGGGCCAAAAGGCCCCCGTTCTATGTGATGATCAATGGCCGTCCCAATGCGGTTATCTGTCGACACCAACAGGTCAAGTGGGCGTTTTCCGATTACGAAACCATCAACGGTGCGCCCCAGCCGGGTTCCGGCGCCGATATGTTCGATTACTTTAACGGCCTGCCGATTCTCACCGACCTGAGTCCGCCGGAGCACACCAGAATGCGCCGTCTGATTCAGCCTGGCTTTACCCCACGGCAGGTCCAAAAATATGAGGAGGGTGTCAATGAGTTGGTGGATCAGATGATCGCCAAGGTCGAACCCCAGGGCGGTTTCGACATGATTAGTGAGTTCGCCGCACCGTTGATGTATCAGCTCCTGCTTGGCTATGTGTTGGCCTTGCCCCGGGAAGATTGGCATATTTTCACGACCTTGAATGACTCCCTTGAGCTCGTGGCGACGGTTCCGGAAGGTGCACCAAAGCCCCAGGCCTATATGGACGCCTATAACGCCGCCTATGGCTACTGCGAAAGATTAATTGAGAAGCGCCGTAGCGAGCCGTCCAGGGATGACCTGATTGGCGGTATCATCGCCGCTCATGACGTGGAAGGCAGCCTGTCGACGGAAGAGTTGTTTTCATCGCTGATACAACTGTTTACCGGAGGGCTGGGCACCGTGATTGCGACTCTTGGCCTGTGCAGCCTTCGTCTGTGTCGTCATCCCGACCAGTTGAAGCTGCTACAGAAAGATCCATCGTTGATCAACAGCGCGATTGAGGAGTGCCTGCGGGTCGATTCCCTGGGTAATTTCCGTCACCGCTTCGTGGTCAAGGATTGTGTAGTCGACGGGGTACCGCTTTATCGTGGCATGGTCGTCCATATTTCCATGGGTGCTTCCAACTATGATCCGGATTTTTTCCCTGATCCGGGAAAATTTGATATTACCCGCAACCCAAAGGATATCAGCACGTTTGGTCATGCGACTCACTTCTGTATCGGCAACGTGCTCGCCAGGAAAGTGCTGCGGCGGGTGATTGGCAAGCTCGTTGAGCGCTTCCCGAATTTCCGACTTGAAGATCCAGAGGCGACAGTGGGTTATGGCGGTATGCCCACCGAACGCTTCCCGCTGGAGGTAAGGTTGCGGATTGATTGATAGTGTTTGTTGCACAGTGATCGCTACGCTGCTGATTTGTCAGGACTAAGAACGGAGAGCGGTTCCTGGACACTCCCACCCGTCAGGGTCTGAGGGCATCGAGCACAAAGGTAGTGACGATGGATCGCCACGACTCTATGCCATTGAGGCTGGTGAAATCGATACCCGATATTTCCGGCATGATTTTCTCGTTGAGAAAACAGCCAGCGGTGAGGTTGAAAATCATCCAGAAAACCACGTGAGGGTCCAGCCCAGGCTTGAAAACGCCTTCCTTTTCACCGCGGGCGAGTATAGGGGCGACAACTTCGCTGAGCACGATACGCATGGTTGGCAAATAGTGGGAAGCGACACTGATATGTTCCCCCTCATGCAATGCCTGGTCGAGCGCAAAGGTTCGGTATTCGGGATGCTTCATAAAACCCTGGAACAGGGTCTCGATGACAAGACTGATGGCATCACGGGGGGGATGATTCCTGTAGGCTTCAACCTCGGAAAGAATTTCCATGTCTCTGGATACGGTCTCCAATACTGCCCTGTAAAGATCGTCCTTGGTTTTGAAGTAGTGATAAACCAGTTGTTTGGTGACACCGGCGTCCCGTGCGATTTTCTCGACACGTGCTCCATCGATACCCCGCAGGGCGATTTCGGCACTGGCCGCGTACAGGATCCGGTCTATTGTCGATGATTTTTTCATGGGTGCTCGGGAGTCAGGCAGGGGGTCGTCGAGAAATACCATTGATTATCAGGAGTCGGATTTTACCTTATTGTACCTGGATAAGAAGGTGTGAAAGCATAGGTAAGATCCATGAATGAGTTTGCAGTGCTAATGATGCCAGGTCAGAGGGTCTGTCCACCATTTCGCCGGCGGTAAAATGGAACCGGCACGTAAGCCGCCTTGCGATGGCTTCCGGCAAAAATGAGTTGTAATTGGCATTTTTTCAGCGCTGCCAACCTTTGACCAACATATCGCGCAAGGTTATTGCGCGCTCTTTCGAAAGTATTTCCTGGTTTTCGGGCTCCGAAAGCAGAAAATCGAAGCCACCTAGAGCCAGAATCGTTAAGTCGTGTGCAGCTTGTGTGGTGTCGTCTATTGACAACGCATTAGCAGTGGCAGCCTCCCGCAAATACTTTGCGACTGGCTTCATCATCTTCCGAAATTCGCCGTGCATTGCCGAAGCAATCTCAGGAAAACGCTGAGCTTCAGCGATCAGTAGCCGTGTCAGGCTCCGGATATCGGAATCGGCGGCCAATTCCTGGATATGTCTGATAATCGTGAGGACTGCCTGTTCAAACGAAGCTTCTCTGTTGACCTCGATATCGACCTGCTCATGAACATTGGCCAGACCGAATTTTGCGGCCTCCTCGAACACCACTTCCTTGGTACGAAACTGCAGGTAAATGGTGTTTTTGCTGACACCGGCGCGCTTGGCAATTCCCTCAATCGAGCTTCCTCCAAAACCCTTTTCGCGGAATACAGCCAGGGCACAGGTAAGAATCTCCTCCCTGACCTGATTCGCCATGGCCTGGGGCGGGCGCCCCCTGGGACGTCCTTTAATGGTCTTCTCTGGTGTTGTGTGGTTTGTGTTCATTGCCTACGTCTATAGGGGTATTGGTTCGGCTTAAAGCATGTACGATTGCACTTAATAGGACGACATCGTACTATTGCTTTTAATAGAGCGTTATCGTACTATTTTTTGGTGGCGAGTATCTGCTTCCAGTAAACAGGCGGTTCATGGGTATAAGTGTATGAAGTTCAGGGATAAAATCATAGTTGTAACCGGCGCAGGCAGCGGTTTGGGGCAAGCTGTGGCTGTAGGCATTGCCCGTGAAGGTGGGTCGGTTTTGCTGGTCGACATCAATGAAGAAGGTCTGCTTGCCACCGAACGCGCCATCGCTGACTCGGGTGGACAGGCAAAAATAATGACCATTGATCTGTCGACGCGCGAAGCGTGCCAGGCTGTTGTCGACGCGGCGATATCCCAATGGTCCAGGCTGGATGTTCTGTGCAATATAGCCGGCGTCGTGCGCATGTCCGAAGTTTCCAAGGTGACGGAAAAGGACTGGCAGTCGCTGGTTTCCACCAACATGGCGGCGCCTTTCTGGCTGTCGCAAGCGGCTATTCCTCATCTGCTCGAAACGTCGGGCAATATCGTCAACTGCCTCTCGCAATCGGCCCATAAAGGGGCTGCCTATGTGGTTCCCTACAGCATGACGAAGGCCGCTGTACTGATGATGACAAAATCAATGGCCATGGAATTTATCAACGAGCCTATACGGATCAATGCTGTCTCGCCGGGGTCAATGGAAACCGGGATGAGCAGTTTACAGCTACCCGAAGGTATGGATTTGAGCCTGTTGGCCCGTTATTCGGGTTTGCGCGGCCCGGCCGACCCTGCGGATGTGGCATCGGTGGTCCTGTTCCTTGCCTCGGAAGAAGCCCGTGTTGTGCATGGCGCAATATTTTGTGCCGATGACGGAACGACCGCAGATTGACGCGGCGTCACACTTTATATGGATTCAATACCGACTTAAGTCGAATTCTGGAGGAGATGGAAAATGCCAAACGAAGAAAACAGTGTTGTTTCCCCTGACCATACCCCGCCGACGGTTATCCCCGACCACGTTCCTCCGGAACTGGTTAAGCCTTACCCCTTGCTTGTCGGTGAAACAACCTATGAAGACCCTTTCAAAACTATCATACCAAAGATGCATGCGCAGACTCCGGTACTATACGGTCCCCATGCGTGGTTGGGAATGGAGAATGCCTGGGTGTTCTGTCGAGAGAAGGATGTTCGAGCCATTTTTATGGATACCGAACATTTTACCAGCGAGGGGTTCAGCCCTTTTGCGAAGTTAATAGGAGAGAACTGGGCGGTATTGCCCGTGGAAGCGGACCCGCCCATGCACCGGGGCTTTCGCAATGTATTGGCGCCGGAATTAACGCCAGCTAAAGTCGCCGCGTTGGAAAACCAGATGAGAAGTGCCGCCCGTTTCTATATCGAGGAGTTCAAGTCAGATGGTGGTTGCGACGTGATGGAGGATTTTGCGGCGCGCTTCCCGGTCAGTGTCTTTCTGAATCTGTTCGGTCTGCCCCTGGAAGAAGTCGACCAGTTCATGGCTTGGGAGTTTGATTTACTTCACAGCTCCGATATGACTTCGATTGCGGGCACGATGAAAGCCGTTAAAACACGGCTTCTGGACGAGATGCGGGTGCGGAAGGAAAAGCCAGGCAACGACCTCATTTCGCATATTGTCCATGCGGAGCACCAAGGGAGGCTGCTCACGGAAGATGAAGCCTTCGGCATTTGTTTCAACCTGTACCTCGGCGGACTGGACACCGTCACAACCAATATCGCCTGGCAATTGCGGCATTTGGCGAATGACATTGAATTGCAGGAATCGTTGAGAGCCGATGAATCGTTGATACCGGTCGCTGTAGAGGAAATGCTGCGCGCCTATGCATCCGTCGCCATATCCAGGACGTGCATTAAGCGAGTCGAGGTAGGCGGCGTTACATTGATGCCCGGTGACCGGGTGATGCTCTCGACATCGCTGGCCAGTAACGACCCCGTCGCCTATCCGGACCCCACTGAAATCAAGCTCGACCGGGCACAGCGTCACTTGAGTTTTGGCACCGGCATCCATAACTGCGTCGGCGTGCGCCTGGCTCGCCGGGAACTGGTGATTGCCCTTGAGGAATTCCTGCGGGCGATACCTACTTTCAAGCTTGCGCCGGACGCCAAAATACTGACTCATCTGGGTAACGTGATGTATCAGGAATGCGTGCCGATCGTCTGGTAGATGACGCCTTTGAAAGTATCTGTGGTGTCTATTTTTTATTAAATTGAAATAAGGCACCTCTATAAGCGATCTAGGCTTTCTGATTGGGCGTCAACTTGTAGTCGGTGGTATCGATGGAGCCGTGTTTGTGACAGGCCGTTATTAACGGGCGGGCCACTATGGCGAGGTTCAGAGCCACAGTGATCTGGTCCCGGTGAGGCGGGAATTCCGCTGAACTTTCTTGCCGTAGTAAGCTAGAAAAGGCGGAAAGGGGTTCCGCCGGGCCAGTGTTGGCGGTGGCGTACTGATTGGCATGGGTTATGCCTTTCCTGGAGGAGTCGCTGAATATGCGTTTGAGAGGATATCTCGCCGTCATCTTCGGCCGGTACTAAAAAAGGTTCGGGTTTGGAGAGCGGCAGCGGTGGCATGGAATGGTACTGACGATGCTGCACGTCTGATGTGGGCCACCGCCTTTCACGCCCACGTTGTTATCCCGCACTATCTGGATGGCTGCTGGCTTAAGCGTCAAAGGTCGCGCGGCTGGGTGCCGGTGTCCGCGACTGAGCGGTTACGCTTACTGGCCCATATGAGGAATCACTAACAAACAGGGCGGACGGATTGTTTTTGTGCTCATCGCTTGATAGTATTCCCGCTAGCAGGTAGGCCCGACCACTGGTGAAATGGCTTGCCAGGTGGTTGTTCGCAAACCCGGAAGACTCAGCGGCACGCCGGATGTTCGGTGTCGTTGGATGGGAAGCTGACAAAATAGGTAGCAAAAACATATGACTAAGCGCGTTGCTCTCGTCACGGGCGGTACCAGCGGTATCGGAGAAGCTGTTGTTCGAAAAATGTGTGAACAGGATATCGACGTGGTCTATACGGGTAGCAATACCGAGGCCGCAGAACGGATTTCCGCTTCCACGGGAGCCCAATTTGTAAAGCACGATGTCAGGGATGAAGATGGATGGCAGCAGGTCGTCGCCACCGTCAGGAAGAAAGGCCGTCTCGATATTGTTTTTGCCAATGCCGGCGTCAATTCGGGGGACGCGGATATCGAGAATATCTCGGTGTCGGACTGGCGCAATGTTCTCGATATCAACTGCACGGGGGCCATGCTGACGTGTAAGAACGCCATCGCCGTGATGAAGGACAACCCCAAGGATGTAACCGGCTCGATTATCGTCAATTCTTCGGTCGTGGGCCTTTTCGGCCTGCCGGATGATGTGGCCTATACCACCAGCAAGGGTGCGGTGGGTTCGCTGACAAAGTCGGTTGCGGTTTATTGCGCACGGCAACAGTACAACATTCGTTGTAACAGCATCCATCCCGGTATCGTGGAAACACCTAACATCCTCAACGCCATGCAAGAGTCCGGTGATGTGGAGGCTGCCCGTCAGTTTCTCGAAAGCGCGTCTCCCCTGCGCAGGCTTGGCAAAGCCGAGGAAATTGCGGACCTGGTTCTATACCTTGCGTCCGATAGCTCAAGCTTTATCACCGGCGCCCAAATTGTAATCGACGGTGGTGCAACGGCGGGTTTTTCCGGCGTATAAGCGGGCAAATGCGTACATCATTGACGTCTTGGCTGTGAACGAGAGCGGCAGCTCTAATAAAAACATGCTTGACTGATTTTTTAAGATGTTGTATCTTGTCTTTGTGCTCCACGCTATTGTGCCTGTTAACAGGTGAATTGCAGGGAGTGCCCTTTAAGTGTTCATAGCCTTTACATCCTGGGATTATGGGCCGCCTGCGGGCGGCTCTTTTTTCTTTGCGGTGGTATCCTGGGGTCTTTACGCACTAATCGGCCTGCAGATGTTGTGAATAGGCCCTGAAACCTGGATGTCGCTTTGAGGCCGGTGGGGGTAAGCGATGCAGACTCGAACTGAATACAAGAACCAGTACCGTAACCTGACCGTGGCCGACATGGCCCTGGCGAAAGCGCAGGAAAAGCCCGACGACGTTGCCATATTCCTGGAAGACGGCCAGCACATTACCTTTGGCGATATTGTCGACGAAGGCTCGCGGCTGGCTGTCGCGCTGACAGAGCTCGGCCTCAGGGCGCGGGACGTGGTGAGCTTTCAACTCCCCAATTGGCGGGAAGCCGTTGCCCTTGATATCGCCTGCTCGCTCCTTGACCTGGTTATCAACCCCATCATTCCCATTTACCGGGACCGGGAGCTGACCTTCATCCTGAAGGATGCGGCGACAAAGGCACTGTTCATTCCCCATCTATTCAGGAAGTTCGATTATCCGGAGATGATTCGCCGGCTTCGCCCAGAACTGCCCGATCTCGGTCAGGTCATCGTCGTTGGCGGTGATAAGCCTCCAGCCGATATGCTCTCCTACGGGCAATTGGTGAGGGATGCGGATCCGTCGACCCTGAAAAGAGGGCGGGTTGATCCCGATCGCACCAAAATTGTTATGTACACCTCTGGCACTACCGGACGGGCCAAGGCTGTCCTGCACAGCCACAACACCTTGACCCGCGCCCTGGACAACGGCTGTGAAGCCTGGGAGCTGGGAAAGGACGACATTATGTTGATGCCCTCGCCGGTAACCCACATCACCGGGTTTGCCAATGGCATTGAGCTACCCTTTTTTTCCGAAGCCAAAGCCGCTTTTATGGAGCGCTGGGAAGTGAGCCAGGCCATGGACTACATTTCCCGAATTGGCGCCACGGCCTGCATCAGCGCGACGCCGTTTCTTCAGGAATTGGTTCAGTGCGCCGGGGATCGTGGTGAATCTCTCCCAACTCTGCGCCTGTTTGCCTGTGGCGGTGCCTCGGTGCCCCCGTCCCTGATTCGCGCCACTCACAGGACGCTTGAAAACTGTCGCGCGTTTCGTGTGTATGGAAGCACCGAGGCCCCCCTGGTGACAGTGGGGTTCCAGAAACCGGAAGAGGAAGCCCTGGCGGCCGAGACCGATGGCCGTTTTTATAACTGGGATGTGCAGGTCCAGGACGATGAAGGCAATTTTCTCCCGCTTGGCCGGGACGGAGAAATCGTGGTGCGGGGTGGCGCACTGATGCTGGGCTATGGCGACAGTGAGCAGACTCGCGAGGCCTTCACCGCGAACGGCTATTTCCAGACCGGCGATATCGGCCATCTGACGCCGGAAGATGCACTTGTCATCACCGACCGCAAAAAGGACATTATTATCCGGGGTGGCGAGAACCTGAGCGCCAGGGAAATCGAGGATGTTCTCTATGCTCATCCGGATATCCAGGAAGCGGCTGTCGTGGCAATGCCGCACGAGCGCCTGGGTGAGGGAGTATGCGCCTGGCTTGTTCTGCGCTCCGGGGCAGCCGGTCTTGACCTGGCTAGTCTCAAGCCGTATCTGTCCGAAAGTGGCCTGGCCAGGCAGAAGTGGCCGGAGCGGCTCGAGGTGACGGACGAGCTGCCCAAGACGGCATCGGGCAAGGTTCGCAAGGATCAGCTCAGGAAGCGGATCCGTGAACAAGTTACCGGTCAGTCAAGCTAACCGTTCCCGGAACGGTGTATCCCGGCGGACCGAAACAGTGAACAGCCAGAGAGCTTGCCTTGTCGATTATCGATTACCATGGCGATAAGAACATTCTGGTTTCGGTTAAGGGCCACCCTTATCCGAGGGATGCCTTTTTTGAGGTGTTTGAATCCATGGCAGGTATTGCCTATACCGCCGTGGAGCAGCCCGCCAGCCAGGTGTTTTTCCGCCCGGACCTGGCCCGGGACTACGATGCCTTTGTGCTTTACGATATGCCGGGAATCGATTTCAGCCGGCAGCCCCCCGATCTGGTAGCGCCCCCTGAGTCCTTCAAGGCGGATTTTCTGCGCTTGCTCGATCTGGGGCATGGATTTGTATTCCTGCATCACGCCATTGCCGCCTGGCCGGAGTGGCCGGAATATGCAGAGATCGTCGGTGGCCGGTTTCTCTATCTGCCCGGAACAGTCCGCAACAAGCCCTGCCTGGATTCCGGATACCGGCATGCCGTGCCATACCAGGCCAGAGTATTGCGCGGGCATCCCGTCACCGTTGGCGTCGATACATCGTTTCCCGTGACCGATGAACTTTATCTCTACGAGGTATTCGAAGACGAGGTCATACCGCTACTGTCAAGTGATTACGACTTTGATCGGGACCATTTCTTCTCGGCCCGGCAGGCGGTGATGGGGAACCTGTACAGCAATGCCGGCTGGGATCATCCCCAGGGAAGTTCCTGCATCGGTTGGGTCAAGCACTATGGCAACAGCCCTGTGGTATACCTGCAGATGGGCGATGGCGTGGATGCCTATGAGAACCCCCATTTTCGTCGCCTGTTGAGCAACGCCATCCACTGGGTAGCCAGTGACGATGGCCGGCGATGGGCAAGAGAGCGCAATCGGGAAGGCAGTTGAGCGACCTGTTGCATGGCCTGTAACCAATCATCGGGAGGACATTGCAATATTGACGGGTCGACTTTAAAATAAACAGTCGTGCCTGTTTTGTTGTGTGTCTGGAGTGCGCTGGAGTGTGTCCCCGTCCTCTTTGCACAAGCAGGTAATGACCGAAAACATTCCGAGGCCATCTGAATGGAAGAGCAAGAATTTCGAGACGAGGTCCGTCGATTCCTGGAAGACTCACTGACACCGGAATTGAAGCGTGCGGGTCAGTTGATGACCAGCGTCTTTGCCGATTTCGACGCCACCATGGAGTGGCACCGGATTCTCTACGAAAAGGGCTGGGTCGCGCCGGACTGGCCGAAAGAATACGGCGGACCGGGTTGGAATATTACCCAGCGTTATGTCTTTCAGGAAGAATGCAAGCTTGCCAATGCACCAGCGTTGCTGCCAATGGGCTTGCAGATGCTGGGACCGATGCTGATCGGCTATGGCACCGAGGAACAGAAAAACTATTACCTGCCCAGGATACTCTCCGGCGAGGACGTCTGGTGTCAGGGTTACTCGGAACCGGGAGCCGGGTCCGATCTTGCCTCCCTGAGTACCAGCGCCGTTCGTGATGGCGATGATTACCTGGTTAACGGCTCCAAGATCTGGACCAGTTACGCACAGCATTCAAACCGAATTTTCTGCCTGGTGAGAACGTCGAAAGAAGGGCCTCCCCAGGCGGGCATCAGCTTCCTGCTTATCGACATGGACAGTCCCGGCATCAGGGTCGATCCCATCGTTGGCCTCGATGGCAGTGTCGAGCAGTGTCAGGTCTTCTTCGACAATGTCCGTGTCCCTGTCGCCAACCTGGTAGGCGAGGAAAACCAGGGCTGGAGTGTCGCCAAGTATCTGCTCGAATTCGAACGTGGGGGGCAGAATTTTACCGTCGACCACAAGAAACAGACGGCAAAACTGCACCGTCAGGCCCGAGCCGAACTGAATCCCGACGGCATTCCATGGATCGATGATCCGGTATTCCGCAATAAGATGGCCTCCGTGGAGGTGGATGCGCTGGCGCTCGAATACACCGAATTGCGCATCAAGGGGGCACTGGAAGCAGGTGCTAATCCCGGCGCGCTCTCCTCCCTGACCAAGGTAATGGGTACGGAAATCAGTCAGCGTTTCAATGAATTGAGCGTCGAAGTCATGGGCACCTTTATCACACCCTTTCAGCACGAGGCGCTACAACCGGATTTCGAGGGTGAAATCGTGGGCCCGAAGCACGGTCTCACCGTGATGGCCGAGTATATCAACAACCGTGCTTCTACAATTTATGGCGGAACAGCGGAAATCCAGCGCGATATCATTGCCAAGCGCGTCCTCGAGCTGTAACCAAAAGGTCAGATCAACAATGCATATCGAATATACCGACGAACAAAACATGCTCCGGGACAGCGTCGATAAATATCTGCGCGACAATTACAGCTTTGAATCACGCCAGGCCGTGGCCAAGAGCGGCGAGGGATTCAGTGAGCAGCAGTGGCGCACCTTCGCGGAACTGGGCTGGCTGGCGATGACATTGCCCGAAGAGCACGGTGGTTTTGAAGGGGGCGCACTCGAAACCATGATTCTGTGCGAGGCTTTTGGTAAGCACCTGGTTCTGGAACCGTACATGGAAACCGTGGTGCTGACTGCCGGCCTTCTTCAAGAGGCCGGTCCGGATATTCATGAAAAATACCTGGCGGGAGTCGCTGAAGGGCGGGTTCAGGGAGCCCTGGCTGCACTGGAAGCCGGCCGGCAGTCTTCCCTCCGCCATGTCGAGACCCGGGCCGAATCCTGTGCGGAGGGTTTCAAACTGTCCGGGAGCAAGTGCACGGTCTTCAATGGTCCCGCCGCGGATGTCTTTCTCGTGACCGCAAGAACCAGCGGCGATGCGTACAGCGCCGAGGGTATCAGCCTGTTCGCGGTGGATGCGGGGCTGCCGGGACTCAGTCGTCGGGATTACCCGACCTACGACGGCCGGCATGCCAGTGAATTGTGGCTGGATGGTGTCACCGTGCCCGAGGGGGCTCTCGTTGGCGAACCGGGCAGGGGCTACCCCGTTCTGGAAAAAATAATCGATCGGGCACTTCTGGCCCTGAGCGCCGAGGCGGTGGGAGCGATGGACTCTCTGCTTGCGGCTACGGTGGAATATACCAAGCAGCGCAAGCAGTTCGGCAAACCCATTTCCCGTTTCCAGGTGTTGAGACACCGAATGGCGGACATGTTCATGGAAATCGAACTAACACGCTCCCTGATGCTGGCAACCGCCTACAAACTGGACCAGAACGCCGATGACGCGTCGGCCCTGGTTTCGGCCCTCAAGGCCAAGGTCGGCAAGTCGGGTCCGTTTGTGGGGCAGAACGCCATTCAACTGCACGGTGGCATCGGCATGACCGAGGAACTCAGTGTCGGCCATTATTTCAAGCGAATCGCGGTGATAGAAAACCTGTTCAACAGTCGTGACTTTCATTTGCAACGATATATGCGCCTGACCTGTGAATAACGGCCAGGTGATTTGAGCAGTCAACCCAGCCAGCGTGCTGAAACCAACGGTAAAACTCAGGAGTTAAAAAATGGATCTGCAACTCAAAGGCAAAGTGGCATTGATAACCGGTTCAAGCAAGGGTATTGGCCTGGAAATGGCTCTGACCCTGGCCGAGGAAGGCTGCAACATCGGCGTGTGCGCAAGACATCAGGACGAGGTGGATGCCGCCGTTAAGGCGATAAGCGCCAAAGGCGTTAAGGCCCATGGCGATGTGGTCGATATCACTGACTCCCAGTCCTACGAGTCCTGGATCGGCAATTGCGCGGATAAACTGGGTGGTGTGGATATATTCATTGCCAACGCCAGTGCTGGGGGCGCCGACACCAGTGAGAATGGTTGGCGGCAGAATTTCGAGACGGACATCCTGGCCACCTGGCGTGGTGTCAATGCTGTATTGCCCTACCTCGAGAAGTCCGATTGCCCCTCGATTATCACCATGTCGTCCACGGCTGCCCTCGAAGTCTTTGCCGGTCCCGTTCCCTTTGGGGCAATGAAGGCGGCGCTGCTTAATTACACGGGCAATCTGGCCAATGAACTGGCTCCCAAGGGGATTCGCGTAAATGCAGTCAGTCCCGGCCCAATATTCATCAAAGACGGTGCCTGGGACCAAATTAAACAGGCCGCGCCAGAGGTCTACGAGGGAACCCGAGACAGTATTCCCATGGGTCGGCTGGGTACGGCAGAAGAAGTAGCTAATCAGGTGGCCTTTCTGGTAAGCCCTCGCGCCTCTTTTACCACGGGCACCAATATTGTGATCGACGGCGGTTTTACCAAGCGTCTGCACTATTGAGGATACGCTGGGTGGCCGTCATCGCAGAGAGCGGCCACCTTCAGCGGCTCGGCCAGTTCAAATCGTGTTAACGGCCAACCGGGTTATTGTGGTGGGCGGTTTCGAAACGACTGTGGACCAGCAATCGGTGCTGCCCGCTGCAAACAACCTCCTGCCGTATCTTCCCTGGTTTAACACGGGCCGTCTCCAATGGCGCTAGGATAAAACTGCCGGCTCGTTTCAGGGGCAAGTGTTGCCACGGAAGAGCGCCACCTGCCCCTGGCCTGCCGCCGCCGGGAAGAACAACGGGTACTTTGACCACCTCCAAATGAGCCCTGTTCTGAACGTCACCCGGATCCCACTTCAGGCGTTCATGGTTGCTGTCAAAAAAATTGCAGGTTCTGGTGAATTTACTTGAAGTCGGTGGGTCTAATCGGAAAGAAAGGTGTTTCCAGGAAAAAACGAATACCAACTAAGTAGTAAGACAAATAATGATTTGTGGCGGAAACAATCATAAAAATTCTCGGAATTATCCCCGGGGTATTTCATCAACGTGGAATGAATGAGGGCATATTTTGGCTTCTCGAAAAGTGTCTATGTACGGTATCTCACGGATTGATGATTATCTTTATCGCACCCACGCGTGGCGGGTTAGCCTGTGTCGCCGCGGTAAGCGCTATGTCAGGAATTTTGCCGATAAGAAATACGGCGGCAAAAGCAAGGCATTGCGGTCTGCGAAACAGTTTCGGGACGAACTGCTGGATAAATATCCACCATTGACCCGAAAGGAGTTCTCCATGAGCCCGAGGCAGAACAACAAATCCGGAATCACCGGTGTTTATTGTTACCCGAAGAAATACTGGCTCAAGGACGGTACAGAGAAAGAATGTTGGTACTGGGAGGCAAACTGGCCTTTGGGTCCTGGCGAAAGTGCCAGGGCAAGATTTTCCGTAAACCAGTACGGCGAGGATATTGCCCGTCATATGGCCATACGTGCCCGGGAAGAGGGCATGAAGAAGGTGGAGGGTTTTTTCTGGGCTTCGGAAAAGGCTGTGCACCGGACGAAAGAAAAAGGCAGACAACGGTCGCCGGGAATGGATAGACGCTCCCGTTCGGCGAAAGCGTCTTCCAGGATTGCGTAGCTCTCCCTTAATTGGTTGGCAACATATTAGCGACGCGGTAACCGCAAAATCAACGGTGCTTTGATTGCGCCCCCCTCAGAACTAAATCCCCAAACACGTAGACGCCCCTGTCGGCGGGTCCGCTCGGGCAGGCTGTAAAAAGACAAGGCCCCGCAGGGCCTTGTTGGTTACGCCTTGAGATACTTGTCCAGAGTCTGGTGGAGGTGCCGGATCCGGCTCTCCTGATAACTCGCCAGGCTGACCTTTCCCTTGTGGGATGCTTTCATGCCGCGCTGGACCGACGGCATATTGCTGTCGTCCTGGTCGAAAACGGGTCCCAGGGCACCCAGTTCCTGGGCATTGGCGAAGGGCTCGTCGTCCGCAAGCCGGTGTACCGGCGCCGCCGGCGGCCGTTCGGCACCCTTCGGGTAACGCATCAGGATCATCACGTCGAAGAGGCAAGTCTCGTGATCGTCGCCGTTGGGGATAAACCGGTAGACGATATTACCGTGGTACCCGATCCAGACCTGGAAGTTGGGGAACAGGCTGTAGAGGATGGCATCCTCCAGCTCCGCCATGGTGGCTTCGGGAAACTTCTCGTTGGCGGCCTCCTCGAACACCTCGCGGTTGGCCTCTGCCACAAATTTTCGGGCGGTGAGATCGTCCGGCATATCGAGGCCTTCGGCGCTGTCCTTGCCCATGCGACCGGAAAGCTCGAGAATATCCCGCATGATGTCTTCTTCCGTGATACCGCTCAGGTGCGGGCTGGGCACGCCCATGGGTGTTACCGAGCGACTGACGTTGTCGCCGAAAGTGTCATATTGGGAGTTGGCGTCCCCGGTAAAGGTGAGGATTTGCTGATGGGTCTCGACGGTGTGGAAGGACTCCATGAAAGCCTCGGCGCCCACCTTCCAGTTGCACTGTACGACACGCTGGACATGGACTGCCTTGTAGTAATCGTGCAGGGGGAAGCGTTCGAAGTGCTTGGGCATGACACCCATGTACTCTTCCAGTGAAGGGGCATTCCGGTCGAAGTTGATAAAGACGAAGCCGCCCCAGGTATCCACCTTGACCTCTGGAAGACTCATGTCCCGCCCTTTCAGATGACGAAAATCCCACTCACAGGGAATGCCCTTGAACTTTCCCTGAAGATCCCAGGTGGCGCCGTGGAACGGACAGCGGAACTCGTTGACACAGCCGCTTTCGTTACGCAGCATCCGGCCGCGGTGGAGGCAGGAGTTGATAAAGCCGCGGATCTTGTTGTCTTCCGACCGGGTGATAAGCACGGACTCGTCGTGGATCTCGTAGATAAAGTGATCCCCCGGTTCGGGAATGTCCTCTTCCCGGCAGGCCATCTGCCACACCTTCGACCACATTTTCTGCTTTTCGGCCTCGTGGAACTCCCGGGACAGATACCGGCTGACATCAAGGTCCTCGTCCCCCATGTAGGGGCATGTGTTTTCCCGCAGGTAAGCGGGGACATCCACTTCTTCCAGATCCAGCAGTTCCTGCCAGGAGGTGCCGGGACAGCGGACGTCATCGCCTTGCTCTCGCTCTTTGTTGGGTTTAGCCATGGGGTAACCTCCCTAGATGATTATCGAATTGGGCCGCCGCTCAGGTGGTGACAATATTGACACCACTGACGCCCGGCGCGCCGTATACATGGGTATAGCCCACTGCGGGCTTGCCGGGTACCTGGTGAGACCCGGCTTCGCCCCGCAGTTGCAGGCAGACTTCATAGACCTGGCGCAGACCCGAGGCACCCACGGGTTCGCCGTTGGCGAGGCAGCCGCCGTCGGTGTTGATGGGCAGCCTGCCGTCGATGCGGGTGACGCCTTCGCGTAGCAACTTTTCCTGTTCGCCGTGCTCGCAAAAGCCGTTTTCGGCCATGTGGATGATTTCGGTTCCGCTGTCCGTATCCTGCAGTTGCAATACGTCCACATCTTCCGGCCCCAGGCCCGACAACTCGAAGGCGGCCCTGGACGCGGTCACCGTGGGTGCGTCGGCGACCTCCATGGCCTGTGACGGACTGAAGACCTCGAAGCTGCCGTAGTGTCGGGTGCGCACGGCAGCGGCCTTGAGGAAAAGGGGCTTGCGGGTGAACTGCCGCGCTTTGTCGGCATTACACAGAATCAGCGCCGCCCCGCCTTCGCCGGGATTGCAGAACATGTACTTGCGCAGCGGGTTGCTGACCATCGGCGACGTGGCGATTTCCTCGTAGGACAGGGCGCGGGTGCGCCAGGCCAGGGGGTTCAGGGAGCCGTTCTGAAAAGCCTTCTCGGCCACCCTCACCAGGGCGTCCTCGGTGATACCGTGATCGTGCATGTAGCGCTGGATCTTCATGGCAAAGAACTGGGTGGTGAGCATCAGGCCGGTTTCGCCGTACCAGTCGCCCAGGCCCCAATCCCTAGGACGCGGATTGAAGGCGCCGCGCGGATGCTTGTCGAATCCCACCACGACGCCCATGTCGTATTCCCCGGACTTGATGGCCGTATAGGCCGCGTGCAGGGAACTGCCGCCGGTGGCGCACCCGTTCCAGACATTGGTGAACTGCAGGCCTGTCAAGCCCAGTTCATTGACCAGGGAATCGGCGTTGCCGGCATCCTGGCTGCCGCCGTAGGCGAACTGCATCTGCTCCCAGGTCAGGCCCGCGTCTGCGAGCGCCTCACGCACCGCGACGGCTCCCTGTTGAAGCCCCGAAAGGGATTCGGTGCGGCCGAACCTGTGAAGGCCCATGCCGATGATTGCTACTTCCATTCCAGACTCCGTCGTTCAGTAGGGCTTGTCAGGCGTTTTCGCTGTCGGCGCGGCGAAACGCGAAGATGACGATCTCGTTGCCGGCCTCGTCTTTGCGGAATGGCTCTATGACCAGTTGCATGGGCATGCCGATCTCGAGCTCGTCCGGCTGGTTTTCCAGAAGCCGCGACTCGACCCGGACTCCACCGGGCATTTCCACGTAGCCGACCCCGTAGGGACGGAAGGTTTCTTCCGTTTCATCGCTGTTGTAGGGCGTTTTGGGCATAAAGCTTTGAATCGTCCAGGTCCACAGGGTTCCATGGTCGCCGAGTGTTACAACCTCGGTATCGCTGCCACTGCACTTGCGGCATTCCCTTTGGGCCGGGAAAGCCGTTTCCCCGCAATTTTTGCAGCGACTGCCAAGTAATTGCGGCTGTTCCGCGGGCCAGCTAAACAAGCCTTCCTGAATGGGTACCTGATGTGTCATTGCGTGCCCTCTATTGGTGGATGGCAATGCCCAGGCTGTCCAGCACCGCCTCATGCATGGATTCCGACAGCGTTGGATGGGCAAAGACGGTGTGCATGAGTTCCGCTTCGGTGGCTTCCATCTGCCGGGCAATGCCGAACCCCTGGATCTGTTCGGTAACCTCGGGTCCTATCATATGGGCGCCCAGCAACTCGCCGGTGGCGTCGTCGAAGACAGTCTTCACGAGCCCTTCGCTGTCGGCGATGGCCAGTGCCTTGCCATTGGCGCTCAGTCTGAAACGGCCGATTCTGAGGGTGTGCCCCCCGGCCCGGGCCTGCTCCTCGGTCAGGCCGACACTGGCCACCTGCGGCCGGCAATAGGTGCAGGCGGGAATCCGGGTCTTGTCCAGCGGGTGAGCCCCTTCGACACCGGCAATGCGCTCGACACAGTACACAGCCTCATGGCTCGCCTTGTGGGCGAGCCAGGGGGGGCCGGCCACATCGCCAATGGCATAGAGACCCACCAGATTGGTGCGGCAATTTTCGGTGGTGGTGATAAATCCCCTGTCGGTAGCGACGCCCAGATCTTCGAGGCCCAGATTATCGATATTACCCGTGATACCCACTGCCAGAATGACGCGGTCAACGGTCAGCGTTTGTTCGCCGGCGGGACCTTTGAGAGAGGCCGTGACTTCGTTATCCCCGGTTTTCAGGTTGTCCACCGTTGTGCCGGTATGGATATCGATACCGCGCCGCTTAAAGGTTTCGTGCGCGAATGCGGAGATTTCCGGGTCTTCCATGGGCAGGATACGATCCACCGCTTCCACCAGGGTCACGTCACTGCCCAGGTCGCCGTAGAGACTGGCAAATTCGACGCCGATGGCACCCGCGCCGATCACCAGCAGGCGTTCGGGCAGGGCATCGGGAATCATTGCTTCCCGGGAACCCCAGACCCGGTCGCCATCGATAGGGATACCGGGCAGGCTCCGGGGGCGCGCGCCGGTGGCGAGAATAATATGGTCGGCCTTGTAAACCCTCTCGGCGCCCTTGTTGTCGGTAACGGTAAGCTCACACTTGTCGCTGACTTTCGCGTCACCCTCGATAACGGCGATGCCGTTTTTCTTCATCAGGTAGCCGATTCCCTGGCTGAGGCGATCGGCCACGGCCCGGCTGTGGCGCACCAGCTTGCCGATATCGAAACGGAGATTATCGACACTGAACCCGAAGGTTTCTGCATTCTGGAACGTATGTGCGACTTCGGCGCCGCGGAGCAGGGCCTTGGTGGGAATGCAGCCCCAATTCAGGCAGATACCGCCCAGGTGTTCGCGTTCCACCAGTGCCGTTTTAAAGCCAAGTTGCGCGGCACGGATGGCTGCCACGTAACCACCGGGCCCGCCGCCGACCACCATCAGGTCAAACTGTGTCGTCATGAAATATCCTTGAATGCGTTCACAATGGTCTCCCGCTCCTGCCCCCAACCAGCCCGTCACGTCCCGCCTGTCGAAGTGAAGGCGCGGGACAGGCCTCCTGCAAGGCACGTTCTTTTATGCCCGGGCTGAGCTTTCCAGCGTCGGCATTAATCCCTATGGTTTATCCCAGCATGGTGGCCGGTTGTTGCAGGTACCCTTTGAGGACACTCAAAAACCGCGCCGCCACTGCGCCATCGATAATACGGTGGTCGCTGGACAGTGACAGGTTTACTACTGTGACGGACTTGAGTTCACCGTCCCGTATCACAGGTTTTGGCTCACTGCCGCCGATGGCGAGGATCGCCGCCTGGGGCGGGTTGATGATGGCATCGAACTGCTTGATACCGAACATCCCCAGGTTGGACACACTGAACGTACCGCCCTGGAATTCCTCGGACTTGAGCCTGCCGAGCTTGGCGCGGGTTGCCAGGTCGCGCACTTCATTGGAGATGGCGATAAGCCCCTTGCGGTTGGCGCCTTTGACGATAGGCGTAATCAGGCCTTCGTCCAGGGCTACGGCAACGGCAATATCCGCATCGGAAAACTGGCGGATGACCTCGCCGTCGAACTGCACGTTGAGGGCCGGCACCTTCATCAGTGCGCTCGCACAGGCCTTGACGATAAAGTCATTGACCGAGACCTTGACATCGGTGTTGGCGTCATTGATTTGCTTGCGGGCCGCCAGCAGGTCGTCGATTTCGGCGTCGATCTGGACCCGGTAATGGGGCGCGGTCTGCTTGGATTGCTGGAGCCGCGCGGCAATGGTCTTGCGCATGCCCGTCAGGGGCGCCTCTTCGAAGGCCGGTGCCGCTTCTTCGGCGGGTACGCCTGCCCGGGGGGCGGCTGATCCCTTGCCCTTGAGGGCCGCGGCAGCCTCCACATCAGCTTTGCAGACCCGCCCCCGATCACCGCTTACACGGCATTCGTCCAGGTGTATGCCCAGTTCCCGGGCCAGTCGCCGTGCCACCGGCGTGGCGCGTACGGCACTGTCATCGCGAACCGGTGCCCGGCTGGCACTGCGTGCGGGCGCGGGCCCGGGCAGTTCGCCGCCGACGGCCGCCACCGCCTTTTCCAGATCCGCCTTGGTGACCCGCTCGTGCCGGCCGGTGGCCTTGACGTTATGCAGGTTGACTCCCAGATCCCTTGCCAGGCGCCGTGCCACGGGGGTGGCGGCAATGTGACTGTCGTCCTCGCCCCTGGCCAGAGCGCTCAGGTCGGCGGACTTTCCGGCGGGGACGGCTTTCAGGGCATGACTGCTGTCGGGCTGGTCCGGTTCGGGTGCCGGGGCTTCCCGGGTTTTGGTTTCGGGCGCTGGTTCGGCTGGCGCACCAGCCGTTTCGGCTTCCAGTTCGGCGGCGGCTTCCTCGCCGGAAAAATTCCGGACGAACCTGTCAATATCGGCGTCCGGGGTTTTGGCGCCGGCCAGGACACCCAGCAGGCTGCCTACGGTCAGTGTCTCCCCGGGCTGGGCGACGATCCGTCGCAGTACGCCCCCCGTGTGGGATGTCAGGGTATTGACGATCTTGCTGGTTTCTATATCCACCAGGTCGTCGCCGGCCTTGACTTTCTCCCCCTCCGACTTGTGCCACTCACTGATGACTCCCTCGGCCATCTCCATGCCCCACTTGGGCATGGCAATCGCTTGAATTTCATCCGCCATGATTACGCCTCCAGTAGTTCCCGCACGGCCTGCTCAATACGCTCCTCGCTGGGCATATAAAGCTGTTCCAGTACCGGGGAAAAGGGCACGGGTGTATGGGGCGCCGTAACCTTGCGTATGGGTGCACGCAGGGCGCTGAATGCCTTTTCGACGGCGATGCTGGCGATGTCCGCAGCCAGGCTGCAGCGGGGATTGGCCTCGTCGACAATCACCAGCCGACCGCTCATCTCGACACTTTCCAGGATTGCCTCTTCGTCCAGGGGGGAAATGGTGCGGGGGTCGATGACGTCGGCGGCGATTCCTTCCCTGGCCAGCTTGTCGGCTACGGCATTGGCCCTGGGTACCATGGCGGATAGGGCCACGATAGTGATGTCGGAGCCCTCCCGGTTGAAAGAGGCCTCGCCGAAAGGAATGGTGTAGGGCTCGTCCGGGACTTCACATTTGGTGTCGTACAGCGTCTTGTGTTCCAGGAAAATTACCGGATCGTCGTCGCGGATCGCACTGAGCATCAACCCCTTGGCGTCATAGGCATTGCTCGGCATCACGACTTTCAGGCCCGGAATATGCGCCACTACCGGATGCAGCATGTTGGAATGCTGAGCACCGGCACTCATGCCGGCGCCAACGGTCGCGCGGATGACCATGGGGGTGCGGGCCTTGCCGCCGAACATGTAGCGGAACTTGGCGGCCTGGTTGAAAATCTGGTCAAAACAGACGCCGATAAAATCGAAAAACATCAGTTCCGCCACCGGGCGCAGGCCGGTGTTGGCGGCGCCGGCTGCAGCGCCGATGATGGCGGATTCGGTAATGGGGGTGTCGATTACCCGTTCCCGGCCAAACTCGGGCATAAGGCCCTTGGTCACGCCGAAGACGCCGCCGTAGGCGTCGTCCTGACCGGGAGTGCCGGCGCCGCCGGAAACCTCTTCCCCCATGATGATAACAGTGGGGTCGGCGCGCATTTCCTGGCGCAGGGCTTCGTTAATGGCTTCCCGGTAAGTCTTGACGGGCGCGGATTGGGTGCTGGTTGTCTCGGTGGAGGCTTTGGCTTTGCTGGTCATGGCGCAATTCCTTAATAAGAGACGTACACGTCGGTGGTCAGTTCGCTGGGATCCGGTTGGGGGGCCGCCAGGGCTTCTTCCACCGCCCGGTCAATCAGGTCCGCCACTTCCTGGTCGATGGTTTTGAGTTCGGATGTCTTGAGCCAGCCCTCGCCAGTGACGCGCTCCCGGAATTTGGTCAGGCAGTCCCGCTCCTTGCGCAGTTTCTTGACCTCATCCTTGGCCCGGTAGAGCTGTGGGTCGCCGATAAAGTGACCGTTGAAGCGCACGGTATCGGCCTCGATCGAGGTGGGGCCGCCGCCATCGCGGGCCCGCTTAACGGCGCCGGCGACGGTCTCGTAGACGGCGAAGAAGTCTGTGCCGTCGACTTTTTCCGCGGGCATGCCAAAGGCCCCGGCACGGCTGGCAATATCCTTGGCGCCCAGGGCGTAACTGACGCCGGTGCCCTCGCCGTACTGGTTGTTCTCGAACATAAAAATATGGGGCAGCTTGAGGACCACGGCCAGGTTGAGGGCCTCGAGCACTGTGCCCTGGCTGGAACCGCCGTCACCGGTAAAGGATACTGCGATATCCTTTTTGCCCAGCGTCTTGGCGGATAGAGCGGCCCCGTTGCAAAGGGGCGGCGCGCCGCCGACGATGGCATTGGCGCCGAGCATGCCCTTGTGGAAATCGGCAATATGCATGGAGCCCCCCTTGCCGCGACAGAGACCGGTGGCCCTTCCCATGATTTCCTTCATCATGCCGATTACGTCGCAGCCCTTGGCGATGCTGTGGCCGTGACCCCGGTGGGTGCTGCCGATCACGTCACTGTCGGTCAGGTGCATGCACATGCCCACGGCGACCGCCTCCTGGCCGTCGGAAACATGGACAAAACCGGGGATATTGCCGCGCTCGAACTCGACGATCGAGCGCTCTTCGAACAGGCGGATGGTCTTCATGGTGCGGTAGGCCTGCACCAGGAAGTCTTTTTCGTATTGCATCGGGAGTGCCCCCTTGGAGGAAGTTGTTTGTCTGGTCCTGTAACGATCGAATATACACCATGGCGATCAAAAAAATCAAACATGAATGTTTTGAGCGTGCCTGCTCATATATGGTAGTATCAACCAAGTCCCAGGAGAGCGATGTGCCGGCCATATCAGGCAGCAAAGGGAGTGTTGAAAACCGGAACGGGTAAGGGCAGATGACCAGTAAAATGACCAAGAAAGTGAAAAAGACCCAGAAAAACAGCAAACCGAGCCGAAGCGGCGACAGTTGGCAGGCGGAAAAGAGCGCGATGACGCGAAAATCCATCCTGGATGCCACCATCGAATGCTTTATCGAACTGGGCTACGCCAAGACCACCACGGCCATGATTGCCGAGTATGCCGGCGTTTCCCGCGGCGCCATGATGCACCATTTCCCCTCCAGGCTTGCTGTACTCAGGGCCGCCATCGAGTACCTGCACGAGCAGCGCCTTCGTGAGTACCACGAACTGATGATGAATATTGACCTGCCCAACGAACAACTGAGCAGGGAAAAGATCCGTTTATCCGTGGAGGGGGCCTGGCGATACGTTAATCTGCCGTCCTTTGTCGCCTACCATGAACTGCTCGCCGCCTCCCGCACGGATCCGGAGCTCAATGACATCATGCAACCCCTGGAGCGGGACTTCGAAGGTCTCTTTCTCCAGACCGTTAAAGAGGAATTCCCCCACTGGGCGGAGCTGGACATTCTCGATCTGTGCAATGACCTGGTCCAGTTCATGATGCGCGGCATGGCTTTAAGCCACATGGCGACGCGCAGAAAACAGCGTGCCGAACGGATGATCGAATATATCACCGACAGCCTCGATCAACTGTATACCAAAGCTGCCAAGCAACAGGGAAGGACTTCCCGGTCGGCCTGATTGCCCGAAGCACTATCCTGACCTCGCCGCGGCATTTTCTTTTCGGCCAGGATTCCTGCCTGGATCAGTGTTACACGCTCAGTCCGTTTGTTTCGGACTGTTTTCCCGGCGCCAGTTCGAAAGCCGCTCTATAAAGTCGCCGGCGGCCATGGCCGTGGTCTCCGCTTCCACCTCCACCTGTTCGCCGTGAGCGAGCGGTCCGGACCACAGGGCCTGCAGGCAGCGCTTGGTGCCGGCAAATGCGGCGCCGGAACACTGATCAAGCCGTTCAACGACTGATTTCACATGCTCGTCCAGATCATGGTCGCTTTTGAAGGAACGGGTAACCAGGTCAATCTCCGCGGCCCGGGCACCGGAAATGGCCTCTCCCAGTAGCAGCATCTCCTGGGCCCGTCGAAAAGCCAGCATCCTTCCACCCCACTGAGTGCCGCCCCAGGCCGCTACGAATCCCAGCGTCACTTCCGGAAAGCTGAACCGGGCCGCGTCCGTGGTGTAGAGAAAGTCGCAGCGAAGCAGCAGTTCGAGGCCACCGCCCAGGGCGCCGGACCTGGCGATGCCGATGACCGGCTTGGGAAGATTGGCGATGAGGCGACCCAGGGCCTGGCCCCGGTGCACCAGAACCTGAAAATCCTCTGATTCAAGCTCATTGAGGCTCGGCTTGAGTTCATTGACCATCACGGCGCCCCGGTGAAACCCGGGACCACCGGCATCGATAACAACGGCCGTGACCGCGTTATCCTCGTGAGCCCGTTTGAATTGTGCAGTCAATGCCCGCCACATGGCCAGGCTGATGCCGTAGGATTCGCCGGCGTTATCTTTTGTCAGGTAAAGGACGCCTTTGTCGAGACGGCGTATGAGCGGCTCGCTATTTTCCAGTGGCATGATTTCTTGCTTATCCCTTGTCAGTTGCCCTTCCGGCCGGCGACACGCGGCGGGGCAATACGGTACGAAAACAATCTAAACTGTTTGTTTGTCACCGGAGGTATGGTATGTTCTGGCGCCACTTTATTCAATTGGTATCGCATGCGGTGCCCTGAAGGGGCAGACTGAGCGGTACTGGAGGATCGGTACATGAAAGCCGCAATGTATTCAAAAAATGGTTCTCCGGAGGTTTTGGAATACCGGGATGCTCCGGATCCCACCCTAGGTCCCGACCAGGTGCTGATCCGGGTCAAGGCCATCAGTATCGAGGGAGGCGACCTGCTCAACCGGCGGCTGGTGCCCCCGCCGTCCTTTCCCCATATCGGCGGCTATCAGGCCGCCGGCATCATTGAAGCCACGGGCAGCGATGTGACCGGCCTCTCGGTGGGGCAACATGTGGTCGCTTTCAATTGGGCGGGGTCCCACGCCGAACTGTTTTGCGTTCCGACCCATTATGTCTATTCGTTACCGGAATCCCTGGACTTCGAGCTGGCCTCCACCATTCCGGTGCCTTTCGGCACGGCGGATGACAGCCTCTTCGAATTCGGCGGACTCGCTGCCGGGGAAACCGTGCTTATCCAGGGTGCCGCCGGCGGCGTCGGTATTGCCGCGGTGCAGTTGGCCGGCAGGGCCGGTGCCACCGTGATTGGCACCAGTTCCAGCGATGAGCGATTGTCCCGCCTGCGCTCCCTGGGCATGGATCATGGTATCAACTACCGGAGCGAGGACATTGCCGAAAGAGCGCTGGAACTGACCGGCGGCAAGGGCGTGGATCTGGTGGTGGACCTCGCCGGCGGCAACGCGGTCGACGACCTGTTCAAGGCCGTCCGTTACCGGGGCAGGATTGCGGTCGTCGGGGCTTCCAGCGGCGATCTGCCCAGTTTCGGGTTTTTCGATATTATCCGCAAAAGCCTGACACTGGCGGGGGTTTCTTTCGGACGCGAAATGCATCTGCCCCGCGTCCACAGGATGCTGGACGGGCTGATTGACGAGGTGGCAACCGGAAAATTGCATATGCCCATCGACAGAACCTTTCCCCTGAGTGAAGCGGCCGCGGCGCACTGGTATGCGGAAGAGGCCCATCCCTTTGGACGGGTATTGATGATTCCCTAATGTCCCTGACGGGTGGTCTGGTCATGAACGGTATTGCAGAACAGTTTCGGCAACGTATTGACGGTCAGCCGCTGGACAGGGCCAGCGAGATTCTTGCCCAGGTCGCTTCCGATATGGGCTGGGACCTGGCGGCATTCATGGGCGATACGACCCAGAGGCGGTTGCCACGCGATCAGGCGGGAGATTATATTGCCCGGCGCATGGGCTGGCCTGCGGAATACCTGGCCGAATGGTCGAGACGCAATATGGCAGGGCACTGTCCCGTAGGCCGGCGCTGTGGCCGGGTGGCCTGGCCTTTCCGGTGGGAATCCGTGCCTACAGCCCGCTGCTGGCGGGATCTGCGGCTGGTGGACGACCAGCGCGAGGCGCTGGCGTTCTACCGGGAGTGCGCTGAGGGTGCGGTGACGGTTCCCGTACACCGGCCCGGCGGCAAAACCGGCTATGTCAGCTGGTTCAGCCGTTCGCGACGGCGACTGCGAAGCCTTTCCGAGGAGTGCCACGACAGCATTCACCTGCTGTCCCACCTTTTCATGCACCACTTCGATCAAGTGAACGACTGGACCGGCAGCCCTGTGTCGGCCAGGGAACTGACCCGGCGGGAACTCGAGTGTCTGACCTGGGCGGCCCGTGGCAAGACAGAGGAAGAAATCGGCTTGATTATCGGACGCTCGCCCGCCACTGCCCGGTTCCACTTGCGCAACGCCATGGCAAAGCTGGATGCCAGCAATCGCACCCATGCCGTGGCCAGGGCCTGTAGCCGGGGTCTCGTTGTGGTCGACTGAAGCTGTCTGGGCGCCGCGGACGGTGGATCAGGCCAGCTTGACCAGGCATTTCCCCCGACTTTTACCTGTGAGCATGTCGCTGTAGGCTTGAGCTGTTTCGCCGATGCCATCCGCGACGGTGACCGGACTGCTCAGCTTTCCGGCCGCAATCCAGTCGCTCATTTCGGCGATAGCCTCCGGATAGCGGTCCATGTAATCGGAGAACATGAAGCCCTCGGCCCTGGCGCGCTTGGTAATAAGTTCCCACATATGATGGATGCCTTCGTGGCTGTCGGTATCGTACTGGGAAATTGCTCCGCACAGGACAATGCGGGCACCCAGGGCCAGGTGTTGCATGGCTGTATCGAGGAGGGCGCCGCCCACGTTGTCGAAGTAAATATCGAGGCCGTCCGGAAACTGGTGTTCCAGTTGGGAAGACAGGTCTTCCCCGGCGCGATAATTAACCGCGGCATCGTAATTCAGCTCATCCCGGAGCCACGCACACTTTTCCTCGGAGCTGCTCATGCCCACGGTGCGGCAGCCCTTGATTTTGGCGATCTGGCCGACGATGGCACCGACCCCACCGCCGGCGGCACTGACCAGGATATTGTCCCCCCGGCGCGGCCTGCCGATATCCAGTAAACCAAAATAGGCCGTCATTCCCGCAGGACCCAGGGCAGCCAGGTATTCGTGGAGGGGTACTCCTTCGGACTCATCTATGATCGTCATCAGGTCGGAGCCGTCCGCGACACTCCAGGTTTCCCAGGCGGTGCGCCCCATTACCAGGGCGCCCTCCGGATACTCCGGGTGGCGGGATTCAGCGATGCGGCCGAGGACGATGCTCTGGACAGGCGCATCCAGGGGCATGGCGGACAGGTAGTTGTCGCTCGCCCCTTCGTTCATCCACTGCCTGAAACCGGCATCCAGTGAGAGGTAAAGGTTTTTGATCAGGAACTGACCGTCCTCAAGGGCCGGCAGTTCGCTTTCCATCAACCGGAAATTTTCTGCGCTCAGTGCCCCCTCGGGCCTCGACGCGAGTACGACTTGCTGATTTGTGGCCATGGCTGTCTCCCGGTAATGATCCCCTGCCCGGGCAAAGGCGGGCGTGAAGGGAGTTGGATGCATAAGAATAGTACGATCATATCAGTGCGATATTTCCTGACCACCTGCCGATTCCGGCAGGTGGTCGCAAACCATTTGGTCGGCCCGGCGGTTCATCAGGTTTCAGCGGCTCCCGTGAGGGAGTTCCGGTTACGGATCATGATCATGGACACGGCGGAGGCCAGGATGGGCAGGGCGAAAATGGCGTAACTCTGGGCGGCGGTCCAGAACCAGGCCAGAAGGAAGCCGGCCAGCAGAGGACCGAAGACGGCACCGAGCCGGCCGATGCCGATAGCCATTCCGGTGCCGGTATTGCGCAACTGGGCATCGAATACCAGGGGGGCCAGGGCGTAGAGGCCAGTGAAGGCTCCGAATAGGCTGATGCCCATCAGGAACGCCAGGCCCAGCATCAGGGTAAGTGCGGAACCGACGATGGTCATGGCAAGCATCAGCAGTACGCTTGTCAACATGAAGCCGAGAATAACCCGCTGGATGTCCAGGCGGGTCGCCAGTACGCCGAACAGCAGTTGACCCATAAGCCCTCCGACATTCAAAAGCACGCCGCCGGATATTCCCTGCTGCATGCTCAACCCGGCATTGACCAGAAGCTTCGGCGTCCAGCTCATGACAAAATAAAAAGAAGTCATGAGCAGGAAAAACGCCAGGCAAAAGAGAACGGTATTTTTGCGGATATCCGGCGCCAGGGTGTCCAGCACCGGTATTTTCCGGGTCCTGGCGGGGGCCGAGTCCGGCAGGGATTCGAGGGAATCGTAATCCAGTTTTGCCAGTACCTCATTGATTTTGTCCAGTGCTCCGACGGGGCGTCTGGCGAGCAGATAGGCCAGGCTTTCCGGCAGGCGGAAATAGACCAGAGGGATCAATATCAGCGAAAACAGACCGCCCAGGATAAAGACGGAAGGCCAGCCGTATTGGGCAATCAGGTAGACGGCCAGGACCCCTCCCAGCATCGCACCGAGAGGATAGCCGGTGCCGAGAATGGCGATGGACAAGGAGCGCCGCTGGCTGGAGGCGTATTCGGCAACCATGGTATTGATGCTGGGCAGCATCGTGCCCACACCGATGCCGGTAAGCAGGCGCATGGCGCTCAATTGGATGATGTCCGTGCAGAAAGCCGACAGCAGCATGCCAGCGGTGACCACTACCAGGCTGGTCAATATCGCCCAGCGGCGGCCGTACTGGTCGGCCAGGGGGGCAACAAGGAGAGAGCCCACCATCATGCCGGCGAGCCCCATGCTGAACAGAACCCCGAGCCGCTCGGGAGTAATTGACCACTCCTGCGCTATCTGCGGTGCGGTGAAGGCGATGGCCAGGACATCGAAGCCGTCGATCATGTTGATGATCACACAGATGGCGATGGCGGCGATCTGGAACCGGCTCATGGCTGACGATTGCAGCGTCGTTATTATCGGGTGAGTCAATGTTTTCTCCTGTCGCCGGCGCGATTCGCTGCCGCGGTGCCGGTTTGCCCCCTCAACCCGCCAATGGTCCGCTTGTCCTGGTGAAAGGGAACGTTGCCGGGCAGCAAGCGCCGGAATCAGTTTGTTTAAAAACAGTCTAATATGTCTTTTATATGGCTGGCAAATAGCTGTTGGTGGCACGGTTTCGTGGTCAATAACCGGGTCTGAAACGGGTTGCGCGCCATGACCACGCTGCGGATCCAGGACAGGGCCTAGGAAGAAAAATTAAGTTCCACATCCATCCCCGTGGGATCTTTCACCACCAACTGCACCGTGTCGAATTCGGGGAAGTCACGCCGGCAATAGGGTGTCCGGCAAGTTTCCAGATGCTTCGAAAATGCGTCGACACCGGTACAGGTAAAGGCGATATGGTCCACATGGCCGGGTTCCCCCGTCGGTGCGGCCATTTCCCCGGAGTCGGCGGCTTCCATCAGGTGCAGGACAGGCTTGTCGCCCGCATAGAGCCAGAAGCCCGGTACCGGCACGTCCGGGCGCCAGCCTTCCCGCAGGCCGATGATATCCACATAGAAATCCCGGACCCTTGCAAGCAGTTCCCTGTTGGCCTTGATATTGACGTGATTGAGATCGTGGATGGGCATGGGCGATAGCCTTGCTGGCACGCTACGTGCCGCGGGACGTGAACCCTCAGGATTACATAATGGCGACTGGCCGGCAATGTCTGTGGCGGGCAGATAGGCCGGGGTGGACACACGCCCAAGTCCTTGTCCGGGTGGGCATTTCGAGAAGACGGGGTGTCGAAACCGAAAGGAACCGGTTTTTTCCGTGGCAACGATACCGCTGCCCCATTATACACCCTGCCTTCATTGAGAAATTTTACGTCATTTGGCTCTTGATAGTCGGACCATTTTAGGCCAGAATCAAACAGGCTGTATTGTTTTTATTGATAAGTCGAAATATATTCACACTGAAAGGCGAATCCGGAGGAGCAGTAATGGGGGGAATGACGGGCAAGGTGGCGTCCGTGGTGGGGGCCGCCGGCAGGGGCAATATGGGCCAGGTGATCGCCCGGCGGTTCGCCGAAGAAGGCGCCAGGGTGGTGGTTTCCGGGCGGCACGAAGAGCCGCTCAGGGAGCTGGCCGAAGAGATAGGCGGCGACTGGGTTCTCTGCGACCTGACCAAAAAGTCCGACATCGACAATATGATCGATACCATTGTCGATCGCCACGGCCAGCTCGACGTGGCCGTCAACGCCTCCGGCTGGGGGCTGCTCAAGCCTTTCGTGGAGAACACCGAGGAAGATCTGGAGCGCATGATGGCCCTCCAGTTCAAGGGCCCCTTCCAGTGGCTGCAAAAACTGGTCCAGACCATGGATCAGCGCGGCGGCTCGATCATTCAGATTTCTTCCGCCACCGCCAAGATCATGCTCGACAATCACGCCGCCTACATGGGTACCAAGGCGGGCATCGACCATGTGGTGCGCTGTGTGGCCAACGAATTCGGCGAGAAGGGTATCCGGGCGAACTCCATTTCCCCCGGACTCACCTACTCGCCAATGACCGAAGAGCACATGCAGAGTGCGTCCCTGGTGGAGACATTCCGTAAATGCTACCCGCTGGGAAGGGTGGGAACCAGCGACGATATCGCCGCGGCGGCGGTCTTTCTTGCCTCGGACGAGTGTTTTATGACGGGCGAAAATCTCCAGGTCAATGGGGGGCTGTGCCTGCGCCGCAATCCCCGCGCCCACGAACTCTACGAGGCCGCCGTGGAGGCGGGTGAAATACCGGGAGAGTAGAAGACGCGTTGCCCAAAACGGCGGGCGACTGCGATTGGCGGATTCCCTCATATATTGGAAGCGGCGAATCCGGGAATCTTGATAACTAAACAATATCGATATTAAAACAGCGAGAGGGTAGAAATATGGACTTTAAAAGACTGAGTCATTCCATTGCGGCGGTTGTCGCTGCCTCGTCCCTGGCCCTGCCGGCCGGCGCAGCGCAGCTGGAAGAGATCGTGGTGACGGCCCGTAAAAAGGCAGAATCCATGCAGGATTCCCCGGTGGCTGTCAGTGCGGTCAACCGGGAGACCATCCAGGCCGCCTTCCTGGGCGATGCCACCGGCATTGCCCAGTTCGCGCCCAATGTGGTGTTCGACGATATTTCTGCGGGCACCCCCGGCGGCGGCGGTATCTCCATCCGGGGCATCAGCTACCAGGACGTGGAAAAAACCTTCGATCCGGCGGTGTTGATGTACCTGGACGGTGTGCCCCTGGGCACCAACACCGGCAATGCCATGAACCTGCTGGACGTGGAGCGCATCGAAGTGCTGCGCGGGCCCCAGGGCACCCTGTTCGGCAAGAACGCAGTGGGCGGCGTGATTAATATCCACCGCACCAAGCCCATCATCGGCCAGTGGGCGGGCAAGGCCCGGGTCCGGGTCGAATCCGAGGACAGCGCCACCAACCTGGAAGGCGTGCTTAATATACCCCTGGGCGACACGCTGGCCGCCAAGGTCAATGTGGCCCGATTGGAGGAGCCGGGGTACTACGACAATATCACCAACGGCGACGACGAGGGCGAGTCCGACGAGGAACGCTTCGGGATCCATTTCCTGTGGCAGCCCACGGACGACCTGACCGCCGAATTCCAGTACAACCAGTCGGAGATGGACGGCATCCTGGCGCCCATGCTCAATATCAACAGCCCCCTGGCGGATCTCTGCGCCGGTTTCGGGGCCTGTGCCGCCAGCGATGACGAGCCGTTGTCCGGCGACCGCCGGGAAGGGGCCGGCAACCTGGGCCAGGACTTTTTCCTGGACAGCAAGGATTACCAGGTCGACCTCAACTGGGATATTTCGCCCAGCCTCACCGGCGTCCTGATTGCCGCTCACCGGGAAACGGACGAAAGGACGTTCATTGATTTTGACGGCTCGCCCCAGACCCTGTTCCATATCCGCCGCACCAGCGAATACGAGCAGGACAGCCTGGAACTGCGCCTGGATTACACCGCCGACCGGCTCAGTGTTACTGGCGGATACTTCTACTGGAACGGAGAAGTCAGCGGCTGGGAAAACGAGGCGACGATCCCGCTTTTCCTCGGTTTGCCGGTTGGAACCTGTGGCTTCGATACGGTGGCCTGTCAGTTCGAGACCGCCAGTGCCGAGTCCAAATCCCACTCCGTGTTCTTCGAGGGCGACTACCGATTTGCGGAAAACTGGTATTTCGTACTTGGCGCCCGTTATATCGAGGAAGACAAGGAACTCACCAAGACCAGCCAAGTGCCAATCGCTGGTTTGACCACGTTGCCGACTACCACCGGTGACCGGACCGACGACGATATTATTCACCGTATCGGTTTCCGCTGGGAGCCCACCCCCAATGTGATGGCCTATGCTACCTGGTCCACCGGCTTCCGCAGTGGCGGGTTCAGCATCCGCGGGGTGACGCCGGAAATTATCCAGACCGGTTTTGAGCCTGAAACGGTCGATAACTACGAGCTTGGCATCAAGACCGAGTTGTTCGATCGCCGGGTTCGGCTGAACGCGACAGTGTTCCGGATGGAATACGATGATATGCAGATCGAACTGCAGGTGCCCCGCCCGGGTCCGGGCAGCGGCACCCAGGATTCCGTGGTCAATGCCGGTTCGGCAACCATCGACGGTGTCGAGCTGGAGGTGACCGCGCTGCTCAACGACTACTTTACCCTTGATTTCAACGCCGGCTGGCTTGACGCCGGTTACGACACCTTCCGCGGCCAGATTTTTGCCGACGGCACCCAGAACGACGACAACTCCAACCTGCCATTGCGTCGTGCACCCGAGTGGAATTACACCGCGGCCCTGAATTACAGCCAGGCCGTTGGTGGTGGCGACCTGCGGGGCCGGTTGTCCTACAGCTGGACCGACGACTATGCCGGCACGGTGACGGATTTCCCCGGCACCCATGTGGACGACTTCGGCCTTCTGGACGCCTCCCTGAACTATACCTACGGCCAGTGGCAGGTGGGTGTCTTCGGTCGAAATCTCACCGATGAGGACGAATACAGCCACACGTTTGCGGTGGTGCCGTACCGGTCGGGCAGGTCGCTGTTTACCTTTGCCACGCCGCGGGCCCCGCGCACCTATGGCCTGGAGCTGACCTACACCTTCGGCGATTACTGATGGACAGAGCCCCGGCCGCTGCCGGGGCTCTTCCGTTGGCGGCAAATGGAAAGGCCATCCTGAAAGCGTGATCGCGCTGGCAATGGCGGGCAGGGGACGATAAATCGGGTGCAGGTTTTAGTGACAACGCCCGACTTTACCGCCCGGTCTATTCCCGCTTTGCCTTGCTTCGGGAGAGCTCCTTTTTATTTGTTGTGTCCATATCCCGCCTTCGCCCTGCTATCGAGGTAATCGAGGTAAATGAATATGCAGCTAAAGAATAAAGTCGTCCTTATCACCGGCGCCGCTTCCGGTATCGGTCTGGCCGCGGCCCGGCGCTTTGCCGCCGAGGGTGCGAGCCTGATGCTGGCGGACATGGACGAGAAAGCCCTCCGGTCGGCGGCCGGGGAGATCGGTTCCCAAGCAGTCGACTCCGTGGTGGTGGATGTGTCGAATCCGGAGCAGGTGGAAAATATGGTCCGGGCCACGGTGACAAAATTCGGGCGGCTGGACGCGTTTATCGCCAATGCCGGAATTGAGGGGAAGATCGGCGAAATTGTCGATTCCGACGTGGAGAATTTCGATCAGGTGATGGCGGTCAACGTCCGCGGCGTCTGGCTGGGCCTGAAATACGCCATCGGTGCCATGCGCGACAGTGGCGGGGGCAGCATTGTCATCACCTCTTCGGGTGCCGGGGTCAAGGGCCAGCCCAACATGGCCCCCTATAACAGCAGCAAGCATGCGGTCATCGGCCTGATGCGTTGTGCCGCGCTCGAGTGCGCCCAATACAACATCCGGGTCAATACCGTGAATCCCGGTGCCGTGGAGACCCGGATGATGCGTTCCATCGAGGAGGGGTTTGCCCCCGGCAGCGGAGAGACCTTCAAGGAAACCCTCCATGCCGCCACGCCCATGGGTCGATATGCGAGGCCGGAAGAAATCGCCAATATGATGCTGTTTCTCGCCAGCGACGAGAGCAGTTACTGCACCGGCGGCGTTTACATGGTGGACGGCGGCAATTCCACCTGAATGCCCGTCAACGAATAGTGGAAAGAGGCCAATGCGCCGGGGCCATTTGATTTTTCTCAACAGATATATTCAGGGGTGAACTGCAGTGACTGAAAATTTTAACGACAAAGTGGTATTGATTACCGGTGGTGCGTCTGGCCTCGGCGAGGCCTGCGCGCAAGCCTTTGCCGCCGGGGGCGGCCGGGTCGCCGTGGCGGATGTGTCCTCGGAAGCCGTTGCAGGCGTTGTCGACAGGATTGAAGCGCAGGGCGGGCAGGCAATCGGCGTCACCTGTGACGTCACCGATTCCTCCGCGGTTGAGGGCATGGTCAAACGGGTGGTCGATACCTGGGGTCGTCTCGATGTGGGCGTTAACAGTGCCGGTATCGTGACACCGATCACTCCGGTGGCGGAGACGGAGGAGGGCGACTTCGACCGTCTGATGGCAGTCAACGTCAAGGGGGTGTGGTTATCCATGCGGGGCCAGATCCGGCAGATGCTGGAGCAGGGGGGCGGCAGCATCGTCAATATGGCCTCGGCGTTGAGTATCCGCGTCCACCCGGGAAGCGCCTTTTACGTTGCCAGCAAGTTTGCCGTTGCCGGCCTTACCCGGACGGCGGCAGTGGAATACGCCCAGTCCGGCATACGGATCAACGCCATATGCCCGGGTAATATCAAAACGCCCATGTTCGAAAAGGCGGTTACCGATCCCGAAACCATTGCCGCACTCCAGGGCCTGCATCCCATGAATCGTCTGGGCAAGCCGGAAGAGGTCGCCGCCGCGGTTATGTGGCTGGCCTCGGATGCCGCTTCCTTTACCACGGGAAGCCTGCTGACAGCCGACGGCGGTTGGACGGCCACCTGAAATCGAGACATTGAAGGAGCTGAATCATGACTAGAGTCAACGGCAAAGTCGCCATGGTCACTGGTGGCGCCACCGGCATTGGTGTCGGTGTGGTGCGCATGCTGGTCGACGAAGGCGCCAGGGTGGTGATCGCTGATATCGCCGAGGAGGCCGGACAGCAACTGGCCGAGGAACTGGGCGAAAGCGGTCTCTTCCTGCGCCTGGATGTCACCGATGAGGGGCAGTGGCAGCAGGGAATCAGAGATCTTGAGGAGCACTGGGGACCCCTCGACATCCTGGTGCAGAGTGCCGGGATATCCCGCCCCGCATCCATCGAGGACGCATCCCTGGCCGAGTGGCGCGACCACATGGCGGTCCACGGCGAGGGGGCTTTTCTGGGCTGCAAGTATGCCGTCCAGAGCATGAAAAAGGCCGGCGGCGGTGCCATCGTTAATATTTCCTCGGTGGAAAGCATTCGTCCGGGACCATTGTTCACCTGCTACGGCGCCGCCAAGGCGGCCCAGGATGCGATCACCAAAACCGTGGCGCTGCACTGTGGCGAGAGGGGCTACAACATCCGGTGCAACTCGGTGCACCCGGCGGCCACTTACACGCCTTTGCTGGAACAATACCTGAACAGCGCGGAGGATCCGGCCGGGCTGGAAAAGACCTACGCCTCAATGCAGCCCCTGAACCGTATAGCGACTGTCGAGGAAATTGCCCATGCCGTGTTGTTCCTGGCAAGCGACGAATCCAGTTTTATGACCGGTCACCAGATGTATGTGGACGGCGGCGCGTTGACCAAGCCTTACCCGTCCGGCGAAGGCGCCTGATTCGCGTACTTGATAGGACAGTGAATCCACAAAACTAACCGGGGGGATGTATGCCTGACAAGCTCTCAGTCGAGGAGCGCCTGGATATTGCCGACCTCTTTTCCCTCTATTGCCACCTGATCGACAGCGGCCAGCGTGAGTCCTGGCTCGACCTGTTTACGTCCGACGGTGTATTCGAGGTGCCGGGAATGGGTCGCATGGAAGGTCGGGAACAAATCGGCGGGGTTGCCGATAGGGTTATCGAGGGCAGCAAGGGTAACTGGCGCCACCAGATGGCCAACGTATTGCCGGAAGCCGGCGCCAGACCCGGTACGGCCCGGGTAAAGGCTTATAGCCTGGTTACCGACTGGAGCGATGGCGGTGCTGTCAGCACGTTTAACGACTATGACGTCGAGTTGAAAAAAACGGGAGATAAATGGCGAATTGTGCACCTGTTGGCCAGACCGGCCCGGATCACCGTGGGTCCCGATTCCTGAGCCCTTCTTCTTAACCCAAGTTGATCGAGGAAACAACAATGTCACGTCTAGCGGGTAAAGTCGCATTGATCACCGGGGCGGCTTCCAAACCGGGGCTCGGTAATTCCACTGCCCTGCGTTTCGCGCAGGAGGGGGCCAGGCTGGTCATTACCGATATTAATGAAGAAGGCCTCAAGGCCTGTGAACAGGAAATCAGGGATGCCGGTGGCGAGGTGGTCGCCTGGCGCCAGGACGTCACCGCGGAATCGGACTGGCAGGAAACCCTGGACCGGACCATCGAGAGCTGGGGCAAACTGGATATCCTGGTCAACAACGCCGGTATCGCCGTGTTGCGTATGGTCGACGTCATGACACCGGCGGAATTCGAGAAACAAATGGCGGTGAATATGACCAGTGTTTTCCTGGGCACCCGGAAGGCAATTCCCCTGATGCGCAAGAACGGCAGCGGCTCGATCATCAATCTGTCGTCCATCGCCGGACTGGTGGGCATTCCCGGTGCCTCTGCCTACGCCGCCAGTAAAGGGGGGGTGCGCCTGTTCAGTAAAACCGTTGCCCTGGAATGCGCCAGGGAGAACATCCGCTGCAATTCTGTCCACCCCGGTGTGATCTGGACCAATATCCAGCAGGACGCTATCCGGGACAATCCCGAGCAGTACGAAATTATCAATGCCTCGATTCCCATGGGGCGGATGGGCGACCCGGAAGATGTTGCCAACTGTATCCTTTTTCTGGCCTCCGACGAGGCCAGGTATATTACCGGGGCCGAATTCGTGGTGGATGGCGGTATGACCGCCCAGTAGCGGGACGTCCGTCAGGCCACGCGCGCCGGGATTTACAGGAAAGACGCCATGTCGAGACTTGCAAACAAGGTCGCACTCATCACCGGCGGTGCCTCGGGCATCGGGGCCGCGGTCGTCAGACGTTTTGTCGCCGAGGGGGCACAGGTTGTCTTCATGGACAGGGACGACACATCGGGCTCTGCCCTGGCACAACAAACCGGTGCTTCGTACCGGCATGGCGACGTGGCCTGCGAGAAGGACTGGCAATCGCTGATGGCCGAAATCGGCGAGCGCCACGGTCGTCTCGACGTCCTGGTCAACAATGCCGGCATCGTGTCCAACCGCGCCATTGCCGACATGGATCTGGAGAGCTGGGAAAAAGTGCTGGGTGTCAACCTGACCGGCACCATGCTTGGTTGCCGGGCGGGAATCGAGGCCATGAGAAACAATCCCGAAGGCCCGGGCGGCTCTATTATCAATACCGCTTCGACTGTTTCCTTTCTGGGGCTGGCCAATGATGCCGCCTATACGGCAAGTAAGGCCGGGGTGGTGGGGCTGACCCGGTCAGTGGCCACCTGGTGCGCCGGAAAGGGCCTCAATATTCGTTGCAACAGCCTGCACCCGGGACCCACCCTGACGGCCATACTCCAGGCACATATCGAGCAGGACCCCGCCATGGCCGATAAATTCCGCGCCATGACGCCGGGCAACCGGATGGGCTCCGTGGAAGAGATTGCCAATCTGGCCCTTTATCTTGCTTCCGATGAGTCCAGTTTTTCGACAGGCGCCCAGTTTGTCGCCGACGGCGGGCTGGTCAACGCCCATCCTTCTATGGATTAACGCAAACCCATGGCAACGCTTGAACAGGGTGAACCCAAAGGCACTGGCGCAAAGGGTGTAGACAAGGTCCAGGTGCTGCTGGCCCCGGTGGCCGGCGTGGCCATGGAGCGGTTCCAGGCGGTGGTGGCTGACTCAGTGACCAGACTCGACGGGCAGCGCGGCAAGGGGGTCGGTATCAGGGCCGGCTTCCTGTTGAAGCCCAACCCCATCGGCGATATGCCACACAGCCAGAAGGGGAGTGCCGCCACCTTCGAGGGATTGATCGAGTTTTTCAGCGATGGTGACGGAGCGGGACGGGCCACCGTGGACGGGCTTGTGGGTTCCCTGCACGATGCTATTGAACCGGTCGTCGACTGGCAGCAATCCGCCGTGATTGCCGGTCGGGAATATCGGCTGTTGCCGGGCTGGGGTGAACTGCAGTTGGTTTTTGCCCTGCGCCGGAAGCCGTCGTTGAGCCGCACGGCGTTCCAGGATTACTGGCTCAATCACCACGCCGGGTACGCCCTTGAGCAGGGTGTCGACGACAGGACATTCTATTACCGGCAATTCCATACCGACGGCTGCTGGTCCGGCGACCTGGCCCGTGACCATGGATTTGGTATCGCCGATTTCGACGGTGTCGCCGAGGTTTATTACCAGAGTGTCGAGGAGATCGCGGAGCGGTTTTCCCGTCCGGAAGTCTCCCGCGACGCCTATGCGGACGAAAAAACCTTTATCGATCACGAGCGCTCATGGCTGGGTTTTTTCCGCATGTTTCGGTGCGATCGCTGACTGGCGCCGTTTTCAGGCACCCCGGGAAATACCAGAATCGGAAGCGCTGTTCATGACCCTGCAAAAAATTTTTGAGCCCCTCACTATTGCCGGCGCGCGTTTGCCCAACCGTGTCGTGCGCACGGCTCATGCCACCAATATAGGGGCCGGCCGTCTAACGGACGACCTGGTCGCCTATCACGAGGCGCGGGCACGGGGAGGCGTGGGCCTCTCCCTGCTGGAAATTCTTTCGGTACACGCCAGCAGCCCGGGGCCCCTGATGATCGGCGATGACCTGCGGGCAGGCCATGAACGGTTGATGGACGCCGTCGCCCCCCACGGGATGGCGGTTTTCCAGCAGTTGTGGCACGGCGGCCACCACGCCGCTCCGCTGGACGGGGGGCCGCCCTGGTCGGCATCGGATATACCCAGTCCCTTGCTGGGCGTGGTGCCGGTGGCCATGACCCGGACCATGATCGACGAGGTGGTGGCAGCCTACGCCAATGCGGCGAGACTGTGCGAGGAAAACGGGCTTGACGGCGTTGAGATCCACTGCGCCCATGGTTACCTGATCCAGCAGTTTTTGTCGCCGGCCACCAATCGTCGGCAGGACGATTATGGCGGCAGCTTTGCCAATCGCGCGCGCTTGCTTCTCGAAGTGGTGCGCGCGACCCGCGCTGCCGTGAGGCCGTCCTTTGCCGTCGGGGTCAGGCTATCCCCGGACGGCGCCGAGGGAGGAGTCACCATTGCCGATAACCGGGAAATCCTCCGTCTCCTGCAGGAGGAATCCCTGGTGGATTTCGTGGACGTATCCCTTGGTAGCTATTACACCTTCCCCAAGCTGATCGGTGGCATGCACGAACCTGTGGGTTACGAAATGCCGTCCAGTTCCCCGATAACCGCTGTCGCCGATGTCCCGGCACTGGTCACCGGCCGGTTTCGCACACTCGAGGAAGCCGAGCAGGTACTGCGCAGCGGCGAGGCGGACCTGGTGGGCCTGACCCGGGCCACCATCGCCGACCCGGACCTGGTGGCCAAGACCCGGGTCGGCCAGGCGCACAGGGTTCGGCCCTGTATTGCCTGCAACCAGGGATGCGTCGGCAACCTGATGGGGCCGGAACAGCGCATGAGTTGCGTCGTCAATCCCGTTGTGGGTTACGAGAAAGAAATGGGTGAGGACCTGATCAAGCCGGCCGGAAAAGTCCGCAATGTGTGGGTAATCGGCGGCGGGCCGGCGGGTCTCGAGGCGGCAAGGGTTGCCGCCCTGCGGGGCCACCGGGTTACCCTGGCCGAAGCCGGTTCACGGCTGGGCGGGGCGGTACTGCTTGCCGCGCGATTACCCACCCGGCACGGTTTGACGGATTTTACCCACTGGTTGATCGACGAAATCGAGCGCCTGGGGGTCAGGGTCAGGCTCAATACGTTTATGGATGTCGACGAAATCACCGGCGAGAATCCGGACGCCGTTATCGTCGCCACCGGCGCCGTGCCCAGGGACGAAGGCCTGCAAATCCGGGAGCCGGGTAAACCCATTGCCGGATTCCAACAGGCCCATGTGCTTTCGACTGTCGACCTGCTCGGACAGTATCGCGACCTGGCGGGCAAGACGGTCGTGGTCAGCGACGACGTGGGGCACTACGAGGGCCTGGGCGTCAGCGAGTACCTGCTGGAAAAAGGCTGTCATGTCCACCTGGTCACCCCGGCTACCGCTATCGGCCGGCTGGTGGAACCGGCCCTGATGACGGAGCCGGCCCTGGAACGTATGGCAGGCCACGGCGATCGCTTCACGCCCTGGACGCGGTGCCGGGTTCTGGAGACCGTGCCCGGGCGCACCGTTATCGCCCCCGCGTATGGTGGCGAAGGTCGTGCAATCGGTGCCGATTTGCTGGTAGCGGTGGCGGCGGGTCGACCCTGTCGGGAGCTTTTCGACGGGCTGCAAGGGTACGTCCCGGAACTGGCCGTCGTCGGCGACGCCAGTTCGCCCCGGGGTCTGCAAGCCGCAGTGCGGGAAGGCCACCGGGCGGGCCGTTGTCTGTAAAGGTCAGTGCCGTTTAACGCCCTTCAGGAGTTGATGCCGAGCCCGCCGTCCACGGTAAAGGCCGCTCCGGTGATGAAGGCCGCTTCCGATGAACAAAGATAGGCTGCCATGCTGGCGATGTCGCCGGGTTCGCCGATCCGGCCCAGCGGATGCATGGCCTTGTAACTGTCCATAAGCGCCTCTCCGTCTTCAACCTGGGCGATCACCTTATCCAGCATGGGGGTGTGAATCACACCGGGGTTGATGGCGTTGCAGCGAATGCCGTAGCCGCTGCGGGCGCAGTGCAGGGCAACGGACTGGGTCATCAGCGCAACCCCGGCCTTGGAGGTATTATAGGCAACCAACTCGGGCTGGGGCTTGAAGGCGGACACGGAGGCGATATTGACGATGGAACCTCCCTTGCGCTCCTTCATCAGGCCAATGGCGAAACGGCACCCGAGGAAGGTGCCGCGGGTGTTGATGGCAAGAGTCCTGTCGAAATCGTCGATAGCTACGTCTTCCACCGAGCCCATGAGGGTGACGCCGGCATTGTTGACCAGGGCGTCCAGCCTGTCGAAATCCTGGCGGGCGGTAGCCATCACTCTTTGCCAGTCGTCCACCGAACTGGTGTCATGGTGGAGAAAGCGGGCGGCGTCGCCGAGTTCGGCAGCGGCCTTTTCGCCGGCCTCCCGGTCGATATCGGTGATCAGAACCCGGGCACCTTCCTCGACAAACCGCCGGGCGATGCCCAGACCGAGTCCCGAAGCGGCGCCGGTGACAATGGCGCACTGATTTTCCAGACGATTCATATGCCTTTCCCCGGCAGCGTGTTGGACGATGGGAGCTTTGCCGAAAAGCGGACAATTTTTGTTGACGGAAGATCATTGCATGGCGACAATAAAAAAGCAAACAGGGCTGTTTTAAATATGGCCAAACAAAGGCCCGGTTAAATCAAATACTGCGCCACCCACTCGGCCAGGCACGGAAAACACACTTATCAGTCAGGGGGACCAGATGATCAGGCACGTCGTGATGATCAAATTCAAGGAAGACGCCAAACAGGCGGACATCGACCGTTTTGTCGAGGAAGTCAAGAAATTGCCCCACCTCAACCGGGAAATCCGGGACTACAGCCACGGGTTTTGTGTCAATCCCCGGTTTCACAGCGGCGATTTCGATTTCGCCAACTGTTGCGATATCGATAGCTACGAGGCGATGGAGCGCTATATGTCCCACTGGGCCCATCTGCGAATGACGCCGTTCCTGCCCGACATCCTGGAAAATATGATCTCCTTCGATTGGGAAATCGATTATCACGGCCCCCCGTTCGATGAGGAGGCCGCAAGAGAGGAGGCGGAGAAGGAAAAGGCGCGGGTACTGCCCAGCCATGATGATCCCGGCAAGGCTTATGTACCGGAAGTGCGCGGCCAGACCGTGGCCCGGGCACGCGAAATGCTCACCCGGGTGGGCCTCGAGCTGGATGAGGATATCGAGTGGATCATGGGTTCGGTCTGGGCACCGGACCGGATCATGGCCTGTTCCCCCGAGCAGGGTTCGGAAGTGGACAAGGGAACCCGTGTCAGGCTGAGTGTCACCGGCGACTGGCTGTGTGGTCCCGAGCCCGCGCCGGGACCCTCGCCCTGGTAAAGGACACAAGGTTCCCCGGGGAACGATAACGCGATAACGGAGACCCGTGATGACCGCCCCGCTCGCGCTCCACCATTTCACGATCGCCGACACCTCGCCCCTCGAACTGGTGGAGATCGCCGCCCGGGCGGGCTGCGATGCTGTCTGCATTTTTGTCGACTCGCCGCAGGAGCCGGCGCCGGGTCAGGCTATATCCCGGCCGTTGTTTCCCGTGGTAACCGACGCCATGCAGCGGGAATTTGCCGGCCGTTTGAAGGACTTTGGCGTTGCCGTTACGAATATAGAGTTTTTCCCGTTGGCGCCGGAAACCGATCTCGATGTTTTCCGGGACAAGCTGGCGTTGGGGGCCGAACTCGGCGCCCGGCTCGCCGTCACCCATATTCATGATCCGGATCCGGCTCGGGCAACCGATACTTTGGCCCGGTTCGGCGAACTCGCCGCCGGCTACGAGCTCCAGGTGGGCCTGGAGTTTATGGGTTTGTCGCCGGCATGCGGCGATCTGCACACCGCCGTGGGCTATGTCCGGGACGCAGGACAGGCGAACATCGGGATCGCCATCGACGCCCTGCACCTGTACCTGACGGGCGGAACAGCGGCTGATGTGGCCGCCCTGGATGAGTCCCTGATTGCCTACGCCCAGTTGTGCGACAGCCCCGCCTACGCCCCGGAAGCGCTGCCCCTGGAAACCGACCGCTATCTGGAAGCTGCTTTTGAGCGCCAGGTGCCGGGGGAAGGGTCGCTTGCCCTTGGCGACCTGGTCGGGGCTCTGCCCGGGGACACATTTTACGATGTGGAAGTTCCACTACCCACATTGGCAAAGCAAGGCGTCTCCGCGCTTGAGCGGGCCCGACTCGCCGTGCAGGGAGCCCGGCGGTTCACGGTGGGCTGATGAGATGGAGCTTCATGTCAACGAGCCATTCCATGCCTTTGCGGGTTTGGTGGATACCGGGATCGCGGGCTTTATCCCTGTTTTTGGTCGATGGTCAATGGTCGTGCGGCAATCGTTAAATCAGTTCAAAAAAGCATGAAATGAAAGGGGAATATAAATGATCATGAACTGTGCGAAACCCTGGTATGCCGGGGCGTCGTTGCGCCACACCCTGTTCGTTGCGCTGGCGACGATCTGTTTCAGCCTGTTGGCTTTCCAGGGTGCGCGCGCGGCCGATAGGTTCTCCCTTGCCGGCACGGTCAGCTCGGCCGGGGAAGGCGCCATGGAAGGGGTAGTGGTTATCGCCCAGAGGGAAGGCGACACGGTTTTAACGGCTGTCACCTCCGATGATAGCGGCCGCTATGCCTTCCCCCGCGACAGGCTGAAGGCAGGTGACTACAGCATTCGTATCCGCGCGGTGGGTTATCGGCTCCCGGAGGCCGACGCGCCGCGCAAAGTGACAGTGCGGATAGACAAAGCCGCACAGCTCGACCTGACTCTGGAGCCGGTCACCGACAAGTCGCGACTGGCCGCCCAGCTCACCTCCCTGGAATGGGTGCAGAGCTTTCCGGGCACGCCGGCGCAAAAGGATTTGCTGGTCCGCAACATGGTCAACTGCGCCTTCTGCCATTCCCTGGAGCGGGTGGTCCGTTCCCCCCACACGGCGGAAGGATTCCTGTCGGTGATTCAGCGCATGAAAATCTACGAGACCGACCACTCTTCGGCGGAGCGGATCCAGATCGTGTCCACGCCGGACCCTCTTGAAGGACTCATGTGGTACGGGCGAAAGGCGAAGGACATTGCCGACTATCTGGCCACGCTCAATCTCAGCGGTGGCAAGGCCACCTGGGACTACCCGCTGAAAACCCTGCCTCGCCCCAGCGGTGAAGGCACCGAGGCCGTCGTCACGGTATACCCCATTCCGCGCCAGCCCAGTGTGATCCACGACCTGGACGTGGATGCCGAGGGCAATGTCTGGTACGGCAATACCGGCTGGGATTATATCGGTAAGCTCGACCCGGATACCGGCGAATTCCAGGAGTGGGAAGCGCCCAATTTCCGCCCGCCGGCCGAGCCGGGTACGCAGCGTATCCTGGGTGTGATGGATATCCAGGTGGACCCCGAGGGCCGGGTATGGGCGGCTGTCGGCGGCACCAAGCAGACCGTGTTTTTGCCGGAAACCGAGCAGTGGCGTATCTACGACCTGCCGGTCATCTGGAAGAACCCCTTCCTGAGCCCGGTGCGTGAGGGCGAGAAGGCGATCTGGGGAACCGGCCTGACCCGGCCGCCGGAAGGCGACGAGTGGCCCGAATATGCCTTCCGGCGCAATATCGAGACAGGCGAACTGAGCGAGGGTATCGATCTGTTTGGTGGCAAACCAGTGCCCCAGGACCCGAACCGGGCCAATCAGCGCAACTACTGCTACATGATGGAGCAGGACAAGAACGGCAATTTCCTCTGCACCACTCCTGAAGCGTCCGCCATTACCCGGGCCGATGCCGACGGCAACGTCCGGATGATACCCACGCCCACGCCCCACGCCTACCCGCGGCGCGGCTACCGGGACGACCAAAACCGGTTCTGGTTCACCGAGTTCTGGGCCGACCGGATCGGCGTTATCGACCTGGATACGGACGAGATCAAGGAATACCCGTTAGAGCCGCGCTATATATCGCCCTATTACGCCCGACCCGATGCAAAGGGCTATATCTGGGTCTCCAGTACCGGGTCCGACCGTCTGCTGCGGCTCGATCCAAGGACCGGGGAAGTGGTCAAGTACCTGATGCCGGTCTACTACGATGCCCGCAAGGTGGTCGTGGATACCTCGGCAGACCATACCACCGTCTGGTTGCCGAACAAGAACCGGGCGCAGCTGATCCGGGTGGAAATCCCGGATTGATCGTGGTCAGTACACCGGAAAATGCGTGTTATTCGTCAAGTAGTAGCAAAACGATTATTGATCTGGACGCTGAGCAGGCCGGGTAGAGAGCGATTGGGCGGTATTGATTGTCTTGCGCAGGGCCTCTCGGATGATTTGCTGAAAAAGTAACCGTAACTATTTCAGGGGGCTCTCGTGAACCGGCATCTTACTCCGGATATTGTCGCGGATCGCATGGCTGTCAGTGACGTCGTCATCCAATATGCCACAGCACTGGATCAACGAAACTGGTCTTTGCTTCGATCCATCCTGTGCGAACGAATCTGGATCGATTATCGAAGCTTCGATCCTGAATTGAATCTTGAAATGGCCGCCGACGAATGGGTTGACAGGGTAAAGGGACTGGGAGGCTTTGACGCGACGCAACACCTGAGTACAAACCATGTGCATCACCTGAGCGGTGACTCTGGCACCTGTGTTTCCTACATGCATGCCGGACACTTCCTGAGCAGGCCGGACGGCGATTACTTCTGTTTCCTTTATGGCTATTACACAACCGAGCTGACTCGTTATCCTGACGGCTGGAAAATTCACAAAGTAACGCTCGACATTACCGCCAGGCACGGCGATTCAAGGGTTTTTGGCTGGGCATTTGATTCGGTGGGAAATGGCTGATTTTTGAACAGAGAGCGTTCGCCGAAAATATTGGAGAATTGGAGATAAGCAGATGCGTATTGGCGCCGTTTTCCCGCAAACAGAGATCGGAACAGACCCCGGCGTAATTCGCGACTATGCCCAGGCAGTCGAAGAAATGGGATATGACCATATCCTTGCTTACGACCATGTCCTGGGCGCTAATCTGGCCAGCCGGCCCGATTGGAATATGCCTTATAGCCACGATAGCGTCTTCCATGAGCCGTTGGCTTTATTCGCCTATCTCGCCGGGGTTACAAAACATATCGGGCTGGCTTCGGGGATTATAGTGCTGCCGCAGCGACAGACGGCAATGTTTGCCAAGCAGGCTGCCAACGTCGATGTGTTCTCCGGTGGCCGGCTCAGGCTGGGATTCGGTACTGGCTGGAATGAGGTGGAGTACGAGGCTCTGGGTGTGCCAATGAAAGGCCGGGGAACACGCTTGGACGAACAGGTGGATGTTTTGCGTCAGCTGTGGTGCGGAGACCCCATTACTTACCGGGGCAAGTTCCATAGCATCTCCGATGCAGGCATTAATCCGCCCCCGGTAAACAAAGGTATTCCAATATGGTTTGGCGGTATCACCGATGCGGCAATGCGTCGTGTGGCCCGCATTGGAGATGGCTGGATACCTGTCCTGCCCGCCGAACAGGCCGAAGAAAAAATAGGTCAGCTACATGAATTGATAAGTTCGGCGGGTCGCGATCCCTCCCATATAGGGGTGGAAAATATTATTTTCGTCGGTCAAACGATTGGCGGGCCAGTGAGGTCCTGGGAAGATGCTGCCGAGGATTTCAGGGTTTGGCAAGCGGCAGGCGCCAGCCATGTGTCGATCCATACCATGGCTGCCGGGTTGAAATCCCCTGACGAACACCTGCACTTTCTGGAGCGCTTTATGGGTGCGGTGAGCTGATACCTGTGTGCCGGGCTGGTCTCTCTCGTATCATCGAGCGCTAAACAGATTTCATATGATCGCGGCGTTTATGCCTTCCGCACGATATTGTATCAAGAGCAATCCGTGGATCAGGCTATGATTGCGGTGCCGGGACCGTAACTTTGATGAACTCGCAGTCTCTCCGGGAAGGTGGCGGCCTGTTTATTGAGTATTCCGGGTCGTCGTTCGGGTGGAAGCGGATAAGGACGAAGGTGAAGGCTTCGAAGTGGCCGGACCCGGACTTCCCGGCCGCTTCCGGCTTATTCAGGCGGAATCGGGAACCCGGGTCATTCCACCACAAGAAACAGAGTGTACGGTGATACCGGAGTAATTCCTGGCGATCCCTTGCAGGTGGTACCGGTCTCCGGCATTTTTTTGGTCGATCGACTAAATATTTTTCCAATAATTATTGACAAGTCAGAATCCTCTTCGTAAATTGTCGGCTTATCTAACAAACAAACAGGTCGGTTTTTGAAGGCGGCCGTATCCTTTTTCAGGCAAATAACCTCCGATGGCGCGGCCAGAACTGGGGGATAAAACCACGATGGGAGGGAAACTTCATGATTTTCAAAACTAACAAGCTTTCGAGAGTGGTATGTGGCGCGCTACCCCTGGCGGCGTGCACGGCATTGACCGCCAATGCCCAATTGGAAGAGATTGTGGTAACCGCCCAGAAGCGGCAGGAGAGCATGCAGCAGGTGCCCATCGCCGTGTCGGCCATTACCGGCCAGTACATTGAAAACCAGAACATCACCAATCTGTCCGGGCTGAACAATACCCTGCCCAATGTCCAGATCAATACCTTCTCGAACTCCCCGGACTCCGCGGTATTCACCATCCGCGGGGTCGGCGTGAACGATGCCGATCCCTATGTGGGCACCACGGTGTCGGTGGTTGTCGATGGTGCCGTCGTCGGGGTTAACACGGCGGCGCTCCTCTCCCTCTTTGATATCGAGCGGGTGGAAGTGCTGCGCGGGCCCCAGGGCACACTCTTTGGCGCCAACACCACCGGCGGTGTCATCAACGTCATCACCAAGCAGCCCACCGGCGAATACGGCGGCGAAGCGCAGGTTACTGCCGGCGAGCACGGCCGCCTGGATGCCAACCTTGCCTACAATTTCCCAATCAACGAAAACTGGGCCGGTAAGGTCAGCCTGTTGCACACCAGCCACGACGGCTATTTCAGCAATACCCTCAATGGTACCGACCTGGGCAGCACGGACGTGACGTCGTTGCGGGGATACCTGAAATATACCGGCGATAATTACGATGCCACGGTGAAGGCCCAGTATGTCCGCAGTCGTAATGGTTCCCAGACCAACCTCAATATTTCCGACTCGTCCATGATTCTCTTCGAGCAGGGGCGGACCTCGGACGAACCGCGGTTCCGTCGGGGGCAGAGCGCGGGTGTGCCGGACCAGAACGACCGGGATACCTACAGTCTCACCCTGACCCAGAATTTCATGACGGATATTGGCGATATCACCGCCATCACCGATTACCGGCAGTACGACCACGATCTTTTCAGTGACGACGACGCCACTATCCACCAGTGGCTGCAAACCCACCGGGAGGTCGATCACTACCAGTTTTCCCAGGAGATCCGAAACACCATGGACATCAGCGACAATATCGAGTTGCTGGTGGGTGTCTATGGTCTCTACCAGGAATACGAACTCGACCAGGAAGGCCAGCTCGATGGCTTTTTCCCGGGGTTGAGCCAGCCCCAGACCCAGGAACAGGAGAACTGGTCGGCGTCGCTGTTCGCGCAAACCTATATCGACATCACCGACCGCCTGCAATTCCAGTTGGGTATTCGCTATTCCCACGAGGAAACCGAAGCCACCTCCACCACCGCCCAGTATCTGGCGCTGGGACGACCGGCGGAGTTTGGCGATCGACCCACTATGGCCGATGTGATAGCGCTGCAACCCCAGTTGGTGGTCAGCGGCGAGGATGAATGGGATAACGTCGGCTACAAGATCGGGCTGGACTACCAGCTCACCGATCAGGTCATGGTTTACGGCTACCACGCCCGCGGCTTCAAATCCGGCGGTTTTGTCGGTCGTATTGCCATTCCCCAGGATATCGGCCCTTTCGATACCGAGTTCCTGGACACCTGGGAAGTGGGCATGAAATCCGATCTGTTTGATAACCGCGTTCGTCTTAACCTGGCCGCTTTCTATAACGAGTACGAGGACATGCAGGTCGTACAGAACCTGACCCTGGCCTCCGGCGCCAACAGCTCCACCATCCAGAACGCCGGTGAAGCACACTCCCAGGGGGTGGAAATGGAACTGACCGCCTATGCCACGGACGACCTGGTGTTCAATCTGGCAGTGGCGTACCTGGATTCCGAATATGACAAGTACGACACCCTCGCGCCGGACCTGAACAACCCCGCCGCCGGGCCCGTGCCCACCGACCTGTCCGGGAACCCCCTGATGAACGCACCCCGCTGGAGCGGCAATGTCAGCGCCACCTACACCGTGCCCATTGGCGCCGGCGAGGGGCGGTTTTTCCTGCAGACTACCCACGCCAGCGAGAAGTTCAGTAATTTCACGGCCTATCCCCAGGAGAAGGTGGGCGAGATCACCCTGGTAAACGCCCGCGTATCCTGGACCCCGGACAGCGATCGCTGGACCCTGGGCGTGTACGGCCGCAACCTGGCGGACAAGGAATACCTGGCCCAGCGGCAGTGGTTTTTCCCCTCCTTTGGCATCGCTTCCATGGGGCCGCCGCGGGAAGTGGGTGTTGATTTCAAGTTCAACTGGTAAGTTCCGGTACCGCGCCTGTCGGGCGCGGTACCCGCTTTCCCCGCCGGATTTTCCGGAGTTATGCCGCCCCGCCAGTTGTCCTGTGGCCCGCTCTCAGGCCTGGCCGGGGCGGACTTTTTAAACGGGCTGCCCGCTAAAACCTGATTGAGGCGCAGTGCCTGCAAGTTAACGATGTGCCGGGGTAGGCCTGCCTGAAAACGGCAGCGTCCGGGACGCCTATGGCGGGCCGGCCAGCCGCGTGGCTCCACGCCTGCGAAAGGCCAGTGAACCCTGACAATACACTAAATAAAACAGATTTGACGGTTTTTATTTGAAGGGTTACAGTCTCAGCAAGCGGTTGCCTCCCGTTCCGGACTGAAAACCAATAATGGCAGTCAGGATTCTTTCCGGCTTATGGCGATACTCTGGCTGAGTCGGGACAGTTCCTGACAGGGGTCAGGTGACAGTCCGACACGCGCTCCACTTTGTGCATCGAACGAAATAGTGTGGGTAGGGGCGCGCCCGGTGTTTTTTCACAGTGGCGGAAATCGATCAATGGAATACGTAAGCCCCGGTGCGGCGAAATCCATGACAGGTCTTCGGCTGGTATTGTCCGCGGGCGTGCCGGGACCCTGGGGTGAGGCTGCAAAAAACCTTTTTGAGCTTCGCGGGGTCGCTTACACACCCGTTGCTCAAAAAGTGATGGAGGCCAACGAGGAACTCGCTGAGTGGACGGGCCTTCGCAATGCCCCCATTGCCGTTTATGAAAACGAGGCGCCACTGGATCGCTGGCTCGATATTCTTATGCTGGCCGAACGGCTGGGCAGGGGGCCTTCGCTGCTCCCTGACGAGTCTATTGAACGCGCGCTCTGTGTGGGTATCGCCAGTGAAATTGCCGGCGAATGGGGCCTGGGCTGGTGTTGTCGTGTGCATCTTTTCACCAGGACGAAAGAGCGCATGGAAACCGTGCCCATATGGCCCCGCATACGACGAGACTACGGCATTACAGAGGCAGCGGCCGAAGCGGTACCCGGACGTATCCGGGACATCCTGGCAATGCTGGCGAATCAATTGGAGCGCCAGCAGGGCATTGGCTTTAACTACCTGGTGGGAAAGGACCTCAGCGCCGCCGACATTTACTGGTCGACATTTTCCCAGATCCTCGCCCCCATGGAGCCGGAACGATGCCCGATGCCCGACTATCTGCGCAGGCTCTATGGGAAGACCGCGGCGGATTTCCGGGAAGCGGTGGCGCCATCGCTGGTGGAGCATCGGGATTTCATCTATCGGGAACACCTGAAATTGCCCGTGGATTTTTGAGCCGGTCGGTGCGCCACCGATAGGGCGATCGGGGAACAGGAAACTGGCTCCCTTGCGGGAGCTATTATGACATCCAGCAAAAAATCAGTCACAGACGGAGGTAACGATGAGTAAAAGATTGGAAGGCAAGGTGGTAGTTATTCTCGGGGCATCGGACGAGCGCAGCATGGGTGCTGCCACTGCCCGTCGTTTTGCCGAGGAAGGCGCCAAACTGGTACTGGGAGCCCGTCGCCTCGACAAGCTCAAGCCCGTGGCCGAGTCCGTGGGCGGCATTGCCGTTAAGTGCGATATTACCAGTGAGGAAGATATCGAGGCCCTGGCGAAAAAGGCCTTGGACGAATATGGCCACCTGGATGTGGCCATCAACTACAGTGGCGTGGACTCCTCCGGGACACCCATTGCCGAGGTAACCCGGGAAACGCTGCAGCAAGCCTGCGATGTCCATATGATCGGCTCGACGCTGTTTTTCAAGCATATGGCCGCGAACATGTCCGACGGCGGCGCCCTGATCACGGCCTCGTCCATGACCGCCCTGCTGGCGCCTCCCGGTCTGGCGGCTTATGCCGGTACCAAGCGGGGCGTCGACCAGGTAGTGCGCATCGCCGCCGTGGAGTACGGCGCTCGCGGTATCCGGGTCAATTCCATCGCGCCGGGCTTCACCTATTCCGGCATGACGGCCGATTATTTCGATGTGCCCTCCATCCCCAAGGCTTTTCAGAAAGAAGTGCCGCTGGGCCGTCTGGTCACCGTTGAGGATATCGCCAATGCGGCCCTGTGGCTGGCGTCGGACGAGGCTTTCATTACCGGCCAGTGTCTCGACATGACCGGCGGGCAGACCCTCAACCGTATCCCCACCGGCGAAGAGATGATGGGCGAATAAACTGATATGCCCGGCGTTGAAGGGGCTCGGGCCGGCGCCCGTCCTTTCATAGCCAGCGCCGGGCCCGCTAGGCGCCGGGAATAATCTCCACCTTGATGGCACCGGAGGATTTGTCGGCGGCGGTGGCGAAGGCCTTGGTGACCTGGTCGAGCGAGAAGCGGTGGCTCACCAGTTCTGACAGGGTGTCCCGGTGGTCGCTGACAAGCCTGGCGGCCAGGGCAAAATCGCTGACCGGGTTTTCCCGACCATAACAGCTCGATCCTACCAGCGTCAGTTCGCGCACGGCGAAATCGAGGCCGGGAATCGACGGGCTGTCGTCGAAGATGCCGAGCATGACGATTCGGCCACCGGGCCGGGCCACGCGTACCGCTTCGGTAAGGGTATCGGCGGAGCTGCCAACGGTCTCGATCACCACATCGACCGTCTGATTACCGACCGCGTCAAACAGGGCCTGTCCATCTGGGAAAACGGCTGTGGCTCCCAGGTGCCGGGCCAGTTCCGCCTGCCTCGGATAGCGGGCCGTGACAAACACCTCGCCGGCACCGGCTGCCCGGGCGACAATGAGGGTCTGGAGGCCCACCGCGCCAGCGCCGAGAATCGCAACCCGGTTGCCAACAGCCACCTGGCCGCGCCGGATGCCGCGACTGCAAACCGCCATGGGTTCGGTGAGGGCGCCGATCTCCGGGCTGAGGTCGGCGGGCAGGGGATGGACAAGCTGGGCCGGCACGTTGAGGTATTCCGCCAGGCCCCCGGGTTCGGAGAGTCCGAACAGGCGGAAGTCGGGACAACGGTTCGGGAAACCGGTACCACAGGGGTGGCATTCGCCACAGCCGATGACGGGTTCCACGGTCACCAGTGTGCCGGTTTCCATGTCCACGTCATCGCCCACGGCATCGATGATGCCGGCCACTTCGTGACCCGGCCTGATACCGTTGTTGGCAAAGCGCTTGGCTTCAAGGAAATGCAGGTCGGTCCCGCAAATGCCCGCTGCGCTGATACCGATGCGCACCCAAGCGGGGGGTGGTTCCGGCCGATCGTAATCGGCGATTCCTATCTCCCCCGGGCCCATAAAGGTTGCTGCTTTCATCACTATGCTCTCTCTGGTTGTCGGAGAAGTACAGCCTGTTTGTGTTCCCTGTTGAGCAGGCTGTCTGCCTGATTGCCGCCGTCAGAATACCTGGATGCGCGGAACCATTACGGAGACAGTCTGGCGGGGGTTATCGTGCGGGTTCCAGTGTGGCATCGCGCATATCGGAGAATGCAAAACTCGGATCGATTAGTCAATGTCGCGGCAGGCCGGAATGGATGGTTGGCGAGGGAATCGTTATTCATTGATTGTTTCTGGTAGCGTCGTTCGCGATCTTAATCCCCGGACAAGCCTGGGGCAGGGCATTCGTTTTACCGGACTTGCAAAGCAGATTGGCTTTCCCGCCGCGGGTGGCGCTGAGCGGACGGCAAAAGATTATTTCGGAACTATACTTATAAGCCGGTGTGCAAGATAGAATTTATCTCTATAAAAAACAATCAGGTTTGACTTATATCAACAAATAGTTTTTGATAGCGACATAAGATTGTGATCAATATGCCGGGCTTGCAGCGAAAGGTGCAACCGGACAAACATAGGTAACGACGCTTGCCAGGCGCTGGCAGGCAAAGGGGGATTTGAATGAACCAAGCCGCTGAACAATTTATTCTCGCCCGGGACCTGGACCGGCCCGAAAAACTGGAGGAGCCCCAGTTGCGCGGAGACAAAGTCACCGCCGATCGCTACGTTTCACGGGAGTATACCCGCGAGGAGTGGCGCAAAATGTGGATGCGCACCTGGAATATCGCGGGCATGGCCTATCATCTGGAGGAGCCCGGCGATTACATCACCACCGAACTGGCTCATGAATCCATTATCTGTGTCCGTCAGGACGACGGTTCGCTACGCGCTTTCTATAATTCGTGTCCCCACCGCGGAACCCGGATCACCAGCGCGGAAGAGGGTTTTGCGCCGAAATTTGTCTGCCCCTACCACGGCTGGGAGTTCAATCACGCCGGTGAGACTGTTCACGTCCCCGACGAGGAGGATTATCCCCAGGGCAGCCCCTGCGGCCGGACCCGGATGAAGGAAGTGCGCTGCGACATTCTGTTTGGCCTGGTCTGGGTCAATATGAGTGATGAGGCGCCATCGCTGCGGGAATACCTGGGCGAAACGATTGTCAGGGAAATCGGGTCCTACGGTATGGACAAGATGGTACGGGTCCTGAACATGACTGCCGACAGTCCCTGCAACTGGAAGATCATTACGGATAATTTCAACGAAGCCTACCACGTCCAGACTCTCCACCCGGCCCTGATTCCCTACATCGAGACGGATTACAGAAAATGCCAGTTCGACATGATGCCGGGAGGACACAACCGGGGCTGGTTCCCCGCCCATTCCCCGTCGTCGCTCTTCGAGGGCGAGGAAGTCCACGAACCGCTTCCCTCCATCATGAAAGAATGGGGGCTGGACCCGGAAGAGTACAAAGGTGAGGAAGGCATCGCCAGAATTCGTGGCGATATACAGAAAGCCAAGCGGGAGAAGTGGCGTGAAAAGGGCTTCCAGCACTACGAGAATTACGCCGACTATCAGTTCACCGACTACATCATTTACAACGTCTTTCCCAACTCGGTGATTACCGTCGGCCCGGACGGCGTCCAGCTTTTGCGGCCCCGTCCTCATCCTTCCGGGGATCCGGGGCGCTGCCTTTTCGATCACTGGTGGATGGTCCCCGAAATCGAAGGCCGGACCCACACACCGTCGCCCGCCGGTGGCCCCGACCTGCCGGTGGAAGATGCCGAACACGAAGTGATTATGTACGGCGAAAAAACCCTGGGCACCACGGCGGACGAAGATTTGAGCATCGGCAAACTGCAGCAGCAGGGTCTCGCCTCGGCGGGCTTCGATGATTATTATCTGGCCAACCAGGAACGCCGGGTCCTGCGGTTTCACGAGGTGCTCAACGACTATATGTCGGGATGATCTGCCTGTGCTGAAAACCCGGAAGGGCGCTGTCGCAGCGCCCTTTTTTATGGAATCCTTTCAGGAGAGCTCAATGGGGCTTTATTTCGAGGATTACCGGATTGGCGACCGGTACATTTCGCCCACCCGTACCATCACCGAAACCGACGTGGTGAACTTTGCCGCCATGTCCGGTGATATGAATGAGCTCCATACCAGCGAAAGCTATGCCCGGGGAACGCCCTTCAAGGAACGGGTCGTCCATGGCCTGCTGGGATTGTCCATTTGCCACGGGCTGATGTTCAGGCTCGGCCTCATGGAAGGCACAGGGATCGCTTTTCTTGGTTTGGAAAACTGGCGTTTCGAGGCGCCGATCTTCATCGGGGATACGATCCACACGGAACTCGAGGTACTGGAGGCGACTCCCTCTACCGGCAAGAAAGACCGGGGAAAAATCCGCTTTAAAGTGCGTCTGGTCAACACCGCCGGCGTCGTCACCCAGTCCGGCGTCAAGAAGATTCTGGTGAAGTCGAAAGCCGGCTGTCGTAACGACGATCCGTAAAGCATCCGCCGGGGCTGACGGTATCCGCCAGCCTCGCCGGGCCGCCCATCAGTAGGCCTGTGATTGCCCGCCGTCGATGGGGATGACCGTACCGTTGATGAACTCGGCCTCCTCGGACAGCAGGAATGCGACCAGGGCGGCCACTTCTTCGGGTCGGCCCATGCGCTTTTTAGGGTTGACGCTGACAAACTGCCGGCCGGCTTCCTCCCATCCCTCTTCGCCGGCCATCTGGATCAGGGAACCTTTGACCATGTTGGTCATGATCACGCCCGGGGCAATGGCATTGATACTGACGCCATATTCACCGTATTCGATGGCGGCGTCCTTGGTCATGCCGGTCACGGCATGCTTGGTGGCGCCATAGGCTACCTGGTTTGGTACCGCGCGAATGCCACCTACCGAGGCCACGTTGACAATCGCTCCCGAGCCCTGTGCCTGCAAATGGGGAAGGGTATATTTCATGCCGTAAAAGACCCCTTTCAGGTTTATATCGACGACTTTGTCGAACACCTTGCTGTCGTAGTCGGCGACGGGTGCCTGTTTGCCCTCGATACCGGCATTGTTGTAGAGCCCGTCGATTTTGCCGAACTTGTCGATGGTCTCGGCCACATAGTTTCTGACCGCGGACTCATCCGCCACATCGGCACTGATCAGCAAAACGGGTGCTTCGGCTGTTTGTTCCTTCACCTTTTTTTCGGTATCGAGGAGGGATGTCATGTCCAGGTCAATGAGGGAAAGGCTCGCGCCCTCGGCTGCCAGGCGCAAGGCCACGGCCTCTCCGAGGCCGGATCCCGCGCCGGTGATCATGATGACTTTATCGGTAAATCGCTTGTCCATTGTCTCTGTCCTCTGCTGTGTTGATAAATCGAAACAGGTTTGCACGCATGAGCATTTAGCTGCGACAGTAACCTTAAAGGCTCAGCGGACTCTGGTCTCGCTGGCGGCCCAGTTGGCACCCTTTTGGTAGAAGGGCCCCTCCAGCATGGCTCGGACGTCATCGCCGACTCTATCCAGACCCGCCTGTTTTGCCCGTGTCACTGCCGGGCGTTCGCTCATGGACCAGAACCACCGGGCCACCCTGGGAAAATTTTCCAGGCGCTGGCCATGGAGAGGATGAAACCAGACCCATCCCCAGCAGGCCATGTCGGCAATGCTGTACTCCCCGGCAAACCAGTCCCGACCGGCCAGGTGCCGATCCATGACCTGATACAGTCGGGTGCACTCCTCGGTGTAGCGGTCGACGGCATAGTCGTTGCCCTCCGCGGCATAACGTCTGAAGTGATGGGCCTGGCCTGCCATGGGGCCCAGTCCCCCCATTTGCCAGAACAGCCATTCCATGGCCGCTACACGGTCCGGCCCCGATTCAGGTAAAAACCGGCCGGTTTTTTCCGCCAGATACATGAGGATGGCGCCCGATTCAAAAACCGGCTGTCTGCCCCAGGGAGCATCGTTATCGACGATGGCCGGCACCTTGTTATTGGGGCTGATGGCCAGGAATTGCGGGTCGAATTGTTGATCCCGGGTAATGTCGACCGAAAGGAGGCGGTAGGGGAGATCGCACTCCTCGAGCATAATCGCCACCTTCCAGGTGTTGGGTGTGGGAAAGAAATAAAAATCGATCATGACGTTCTCAGAAATCCAGGGGCAGTTTCAGGTGATTGCGATAGATAAAATCCCGGTGTTCGATCAGCGGTGCGGTGTCGATGCCGTCAACGGCGTCTCCCTGGTCGGCATAGAGATCGCGCAGCTCATCGGGCATGGGATTCAGGTCGTGGGGCAGAGGCTCCAGCATGGCCGAAAAAGTGGCCCAGTAGATATCGGCAGCGGTCAGGGAGTCCCCGACCAGATAGCAATGTTCCATCTGCCGCTGTGCTTCCAATCGGTCGTTGAGCATACGGAGTATGTCTCTCAGCCGCTGCGGGGCGCTCGCCAGGGTTTCCGGCCGGAAATCGTACTGGCGGGCAAGTTGGCGCTGGTCCGGCGGCAGCTCGCCGGGATTACGGCAGGCTTCCTCGCCCCAGAGGCGGGCGAAAATCATCAGGCGCCGACACCACCCGTAACCCCATTGGCCACAGATTTCATGGCTGATGCCGATGGCGAGAGCACGCAGATACGGGTCCGCCGGAAGTAACGGGGGGCCGTCACCGAGGCGTTGGGCCAGCATCAGGATATCGAGCCAACTGGTGCGGGGAGCTTCGTCTTCGTAAACGGCGACGGGGGCATTACGTACGCCGGTCCAGGCCACGAGATCCGAGTTGGCCTGGGCCGGGACCTGGGCCACCGGGATGAAGGGCACTCCCCTGACCTGGAACAGGCCTTTCGCCGCTTCGCCCCAGGGGCCGGGGACTCCGGCCGACAACACCAGGCGCAACCCTTTCATGTGTCTTGCTTCCGAAACTTCGTAGTAGTCCATGGTCGGTCGTCTCCGGTTGAAATATTCCTTGCTGCCGATCCCCGTCAGGGGGTTCTCGGCTACCTGCTGGTTTGCGTCGGCAATCCATAGCGGTCCGGCCTGTCATTTTCTCCCGTTGGCTACGGTTCCCTATCTGCCCGATGGCACAGTATCGAAAAGTGCCGCTGCGGCATCATAGGATCGACGGGCGGCCTGCTCTGCAGGCAGGCTCCGGAATGTCGCCGACAGGATCTCCACCCCGTAGGCGCCCCGATAGCCGGTAGCGGCAATAGCCTGGAGAAACGCGCCCAGGGGGAACTCACCCTCTCCCGGGACAAGGCGGTTTTCGATGGTATCCGTAAGATAGTCGGCCCGGGGCAGGAGCGTGCCGTCATTAAGCTCAACATGATTGATAAGGCCGTCGGGCAGGCTCGCGACAGCCTCCATGTTGATATTGCCGCGCACCATATGCCATATATCGAGAAGCAAACCGCCGTTTTTCCGGCCCGCGCCCTCGACCACCGCCCGTCCGGTTTGCAGGTCGGCAAGGTTGGACGAGGGAAAAAGCTCAATGGTGACCGCGGTTCCCGCCCGGGCCGCCTGATCGCACAGGAAAGCGAACTCCTCGATGAGCGAGTCCATTGGCCAGGTCTTTCCGGTCAGGTCGCCGCCCACCTTGACCTGTCGTGCCCCGATGGCCTCCGCCGCCCGCAACAGTAACTGTCTGTCCCGGTCCGAGGCCCGGCGTCGCTTTCCGTCCACGAACCAGTCGAGGAGCACTTCGAGTTCGTTGTCTACCAGGCCGTGATCGTCGAGGATGGTATTGATTTGTGCGGCGCCCAGCGTATCGAGCAGATGGGCGATGTCCTGGCTGTTAAAGCCCAGTCCGGTGTAGCCGGCGCTGGCGGCGGCACGAGCCCGCTGCCCGAGGGCGATGGGGCTCACCGTACTGGCATCGAAGGGGCCGATGGCGCCGGCCAGGGTGAAATAGGTGCAGATAAGCGGCGGGAGGTTGGCCATGGGGTCCTTCTCCGGCTCAGTCGATCTTGACGACGATCTTGCCCTTGGCGCGCCTGGCTAAGAGTTCACCAATCGCTTCGGGCGCTTTTTCGAGGGAATAGATACTGGACACATGGGGACGAATCTTGCCTTTGTCATACAGCCTGGCGAGCTCCTTCAGGCTCTGCCGGTATTCGTCGGGAAAACGGTCCACCCAGGCCCCCCAGAACACGCCACGGATGTCGCAGGATTTGAGCAGGGTCAGGTTGAGGGGAATGGAGGGGATCCCCGCCGGGAAGCCGATTACCAGGTACCGGCCGCCCCAGTCGAGACAGCGGAGGGCGGGTTCGGCGTAGTCGCCGCCCACTGCGTCATAGACAAGGTCCACACTGCCGTCGGCGACGGCCTTTATCTCTCCCGACAGGTCTTTTTGGGCGGCTTTGTCGAGATTCCCCTTGGGGTAAACGAGACCCTTGTCGGCACCCTTGGCCAGGCAGAAGTCCACCTTGTCCCGGCTGGAGCAGGCGGCGATCACCCGGGCACCGGCGGCTTTGGCGAGTTCGAGAGCGGCAAGGCCGACACCGCCGGCGGCACCAAGGATCAGGATTTTTTCGCCGGACTTGAGGGCGCCGCGCCATTTCAGGGCATAGTGGGAGGTGCCGTAGGTGAACAGAAAGGCCGCTGCTTCCTCGAAGGACATGGAAGCCGGCATAGGAGTGCAGCGATCCTCCGGGAGCACGACCTTCTCGGCCATCCCGCCCCAGCCGCAGAAACCGATAACGCGGTCGCCGGGGACGAAGCGGGTGACGCCGGCGCCCACGTCGATGACTTCGCCGGAAATTTCCCCACCGGGGGAAAAGGGCCGCTGAGGCTTGAACTGGTATTTGTCTTCGATAATCAGGGCGTCGGGATAATTAACGCCAACGGCCCTGACCCGGATGCCCACTTCACCGCTGGCGGGGCGCGGCTCCGGTAGTTCCTCCATGGTCAGGCTGTCCGGTCCGCCCGCTATTTTCGATAATACAGCCTTCATGGCTATCCCTCCTTGCTGTTCCGTGTGTCGATGGCCGATGGGGGTGGGGTACGGATATCGATCCCGTTTTCGATCATTGTCCGCAGGCGGGTGCGAACTTCGTCGCTACCGAGGTGGCCGTTGACTTCCCGCTGTTCGAAGGTAAGAGCGGATTCGATATCCAGGTCGCGAGCGTTCAGGGTAATACGCTTGGCCGCCGCCAGGGCGTTTCGGGAGAGGCAGGCAAGGCGGGCGGCCAAGCCCCGCGCCGCTGCCAGGGCATCCTCCTCGACGCGATTGACCAGGCCCAGTTGCTCGGCCCGGTCAGGGCAGACCGTCGTGGCGGTGGCGATCAGCTCCAGGGCTTTGGCCGGATTGACGAGCCGGGCCAGGCGCACCGTTCCGCCGCCCCCGGGGAACATGCCAATATGCATTTCCGGCAGACCCAGGTCGTAATCGCCGGCGCTGGCAATGCGGATATCGCAGGCCAGTGCCAGTTCGTAGCCCACTCCCATGCAGGTGCCGTTGATGGCGGCGATGACAACCTGGGGCAGGCTTTCCAGCTTGCGGGTGATGCGGTGGAAAACGGAATCCTGCCAGGTCGCGTCGGGCGGTGACGGGGCCTCGGCCAGGGCATCGGCTGAGGCCGCCAGCTCGTCCAGATCGAAATGGCGGATAAAGGTCGAGCCGGTGCCGGTGAGGATCAGGGTGTTGACGGTATCGTTCTGCGCAAGTGAATCGACCTGGTCTTCCAGTTCCTTTGCCATGGCGCCGGTAAAGAGACCCGAGGGGCTATTGGCGAAGGTAATGACCGCGGCGCGGCTGTCTTTGTCCAGTTCCAGGTCGATCATGGCGTTCCGTTCAGGCTGCCGCCGGCCCACCAGCTCTCCAGGGCCGGGCGCAGTTCGGTGGAAACCAGTTCCAGCAACAGGTGGCTGTGGGCGTGTTCCAGGTAGGCAAACAGGCCGTAGTTTTCGTCCGGGGAACCGCCGGCGGCGGCAACCTGCCAGCCCTGCCTGCGTAATTGACGGATTTCATGCGCCAGGTCGTCTACCCAGATGCCGGCATGGTGTGGCCCCGGCTCCCGGGGATAGGAATAAAAGCCGGTCTCTTTCGCCTCTATCAGTTCCAGCCGCTGGGGTCCTTGCCGGGAATAGCTGACAAGCAGGTCAATCGATTCCAGGCCCCGCTCGGGTGTCCACAGAGACAATCCGGAAAACCGGTGAGGTTGCGTCCATTGCAGGTCGAAGGCTTTTCCCAGTGTGGCCATGGCAGCCTCGAGATCCGCCACCACAACGCCGTTATGGAATAACTGCTGATAGGGGAGCATCAGGTCGCGACTTCCCGGCTCAGGAAAAAATCTGGATAGGGTCGTCTTTTTTCATCACTTCCTGGATTTCGAAGACGTTGCCGTCCGGGTCCCGGCCATAGGTGGCGCGAATGTCGCCGAAATCCTGGGGCGGGGCATGGAACCTGGTGCCGGCCGCCACCAGCTTGTCGTAAACGGCCTGGATGTCCACCACGTCCAGGCACAGGTGGGTGTGTCCGTGATTGCAGACCGGACGTTGCGGGTCCATGGGTTCCGGCGCGGGCGTCTCGAATTCGAACAATTCAATGCAGACGTTGGCCGCCTTGAGCATGGCCTGGCGGCCGGAACTGCCCCTGAGCCCGAGCACCCGGTCGATCTGTTCGGTGCCCTTGGGCCAGCCGGTATTCATGACCTGCTCAAAACCGAGCAGGTCACGATAAAATCCGAGGAGGCGGTCCAGATCCGGTGTCGAGATGGCCACATGGTGGATGCCGCGGATCATTTCGCCGCCTCTTTGTTTTTGTCGAGGTATTTATCCAGGGTCTGGTGCAGGTGACGGATCCGGACTTCCTGGTAATTGCCCAGGGTCTCCCCCGGTTTGACGGTCGACTTGAAGCCCCGCTGCTGGCCGATGAGGTTGCCGGTGTCCTGGTCGTAGATGGTGGCCAGGCCGGGGTCGAAGCCGGGAACCTCGTGAAAGGACTGGTGGAAGTCCAGTTCGATGGGCTCGGCCGGGTCCGGCCGCTCGCCCGAGTCCGGCAGCGGCTGCAGATAAAGCAGGTCGAACACGGTGGAATCCGGGTCGGTGCCATTGGGCAGGAACCGGTACACCATGGGGAAAAGCAGGGACGGGAAGAAGCAGGTATTGGGGAACAGGCTGTATTCGATGGCGTCGATGGTCTCGCTCACCGTCAGGTGGGAAAGGTCTTTCTCATAGAGTTTGCCCAGGGCCTCTTTCAGGTAGTCGGCAAAGACCTCCCTGGCGCGGCCCCCTTCCGGCACCTTGAACCTCGAGTCATTGGCGTACACGCCCTCCACAACACCTTCCGCGAGCAGGGCATCGAGGGTCTGCTGCTCCGTACGCGGATCCTGGATATGGGGGCTGGGAAAGCCCACCAGATGGACAAAGCGCGAGACATTGTCGCCATAGAAATCGTACTGGGTATTGGCGTCGCCGACGGTTGGCACCCCCTGGGGGTGTGTTTCCAGTACGTGAAATGACTCAAGAAAGGCCTCGAGGCAGGCCTTCCAGTTGGCGGGCAGTTTCTTGCGAATGTGCATTGCCACAAACTTGTCTTCGAGATTCCAGTTGGCGAAGTGCTCCGGCAACACGCCCAGGAAATCCTCAAGCGGTTCGGCATTGGTGTCGAAATTGATGAAGACGAAACCGCCCCAGGTATCCACCTTCAGTTCCGGCAGCTTGAAGTTCTCCTCATTGACATGGGGAAAGTCCCAGCGGCAGGGAACATCCACCAGATTGCCCTCAAGGGACCAGGTGAAACCGTGGAACGGGCAGCGCAGTTGCTTGCTGCAGCCGCTGGAGCCCGCTGGCTTGAGCTGGGTGCCCCGGTGAAGGCAGGCGTTGGGGTAGGCCTTGATGCCCCCTTCCTCGGTGCGGACGATGAGCACCGAACGATCGGCGATCTCGTAGGCGGTGTAATCGCCGGGTTCGGGAATTTCCTCTTCACGGCAGGCCCACTGCCAGACCCGGGTCCACATCTGGTCGAGCTCCCGGGTGAAAAAGTCCCGGGATGTATAGCGACTGAAGTCGATATCCTGGTCGCCAATAAATTCGTAGGACTCCTCCAGCAGGTGAGCGGGTGCACCGCCCTTGTCGGCGGCAATAATGTCCCGGGTGCTGGGGCCCGGACACCGGGCTTCCCCGGGCTTCTGTGCGCTGGCTTGGTTTGAACTCACGATAACCCCCTGGCGTGATGCCCCCGGCATCGTCGCTTTCAGAAATGAAAATTTAATTGGCGGTATTGGTATTTATCCGTTGATCCGCCCACTGCAAAAATTTATCATCCGATCATATAAAAAACAAGCAAGTTTGTGTTTTTGATACGTCTGCCGAAGCCGTCGAGCGGCGGATTTTTATCCAGTCTGCATAGGCTATGCCATCGGACAACAACCATGGGGGTTAGAAAAATGACAACTGAAGCTGCCACTTTCACAGCGCCGGATCATGTGCCGCCTGACCGGGTCGTGGACTTTGACATGTATCACCCGCCCGGCGTAGAAAAGGGTTTTCACGCCGCCTGGAAGAAACTCCAGGACGAAGCGGTGGGGGACATTGTCTGGACACCCCGCAACGGGGGGCACTGGATACTGACCCGCGGCCGGGCCATCCACGATGTTTTTGCCGATTACCAGCGGTTTTCCAATAAATGCATCCTGGTGCCCAAGGAGGTGGGCGAAAAGCATACGCTGTTGCCCACCACCATCGATCCTCCCGAACATCGCCCGTACCGCATGTTGCTGAATTCCGGCTTGACGCCGGCCGCCGTGCGTCGGATAGAAGGCAGCATACGCCAGCTCGCCGGCTCCCTGATCGAGCAGGTGCGGGCCGAGGGCCGGTGCAACTTCACCACCGCCTATGCCGAGAAGCTGCCCATCCACATTTTCTTGATGCTGGTGGATCTGCCTGTGGAAGATGCGCCGAAGCTGAAATACTGGGCCGACCAGATGACCCGGCCGGACGGCTCCATGCCGTTTGAAGACGCGACCCGTGCCTTTTACGACTATCTCGACCCGGTGGTGGACCGGCTCCGCGAACGGCCGGGGGACGATATGCTCAGCCACCTGGTGAATGGCGAGGTCGACGGCAGAAAGGTGACCAAGGACGAAGCTCTGGCGCTATCCGCCCAGGTGCTTATCGCCGGCCTCGATACGGTGGTGAACTTTCTCAGCTTTGCCATGCTGTTCCTGGCCCGGAATCCCGACCACAGGCAGGAGCTGGTCGACAATCCGGAGCTGATGCCGAAAGCCGTGGAAGAACTTTTCCGGCGCTTTCCGCTGGTCACCATCGGTCGCCTGGTCAAGGAGGATACACGTTTCGATGGCGTCTCCCTGCGTGCCGGCGACATGGTGATCGTGCCTACCGAATTGCACGGCCTCGATGAGCGCGAGAACCGTTGTCCCATGGACGTGGATTTCCACCGCGAGGACATCAGTCATTCCACCTTTGGGTACGGTCCCCATCGCTGCCCGGGTATGCACCTGGCGCGGGCCGAACTTGCGGTCACCCTGGAGGAGTGGTTGTCCCGGATACCCGATTTCCAGGTGGCCCCTGACGCCGACATAACCTACCGGGGAGGCCTGGTGGGCTGCATCGATGCCCTGCCACTGGTGTGGTCGACGGAAAAACCCCGGGCTGTCCCGTTGGCCGGCGGTGCCGACCAGGGGACGGCCTGACCATGTCCGGCTCGAGTGACAATCACGCCAGGCCTCTCGGCGTCGGCATTATCGGGGCCAACCCGGATCGCGGCTGGGCCCGCGACGCCCACATTCCCGCCCTGGCGGCGCTCGATGACTTCGATCTGCGGGCGGTCAGTACCAGCCGTCCGGAGTCCGCAAGGGCCGCAGCCCGGCAATTCGGTGTCGAGGGCTTCGACAGTCATCAAGCCCTGGTCGGGCAACCGGATGTCGACCTGGTGGTGATCACCGTCAAGGTGCCCGCTCACCGGGCCCTGGTGACCGCCGCCCTGGAGGCAGGCAAACACGTGCTTTGCGAATGGCCCCTGGGTAATGGCCTGGCGGAGGCGCAGGCCCTGGCGGACCTGGCCGGACGCAGCCCTGGCCGGGCTTTCGTTGGCCTTCAGGCCCGCTCGTCGCCGGTTATCCGCTATGTGCGGGACCTGGTCGCCGATGGCTATGTGGGGGAGGTTCTGGCGACGACGTTGACGGCTTCGGGGATGGCCTGGGGCAATGCCATCGACAATGCCAATGCCTATATCAACGACCGCGATAATGGCGCCTCCCTGCTGACGATCCCGTTCGGGCACGCGGTGGACGCCCTGTGCTGGTGTCTGGGCGAGTTCGATTCGCTGACCTCGACCCTGGCCACGCGCCAGCCATGGATCGTCAATGCGGATACCGGCGAAAAGCTGCCACGAACGGTGGCGGACCAGGTTGTAGTCAGCGGCCGGCTCAGTTCGGGAACAGTGGCGGCGATACACTACCGGGGTGGCGCGAGCCGTGGCGACAACCTTCTCTGGACTATCCATGGCACCGACGGCGAACTGATGCTCCGGGCCGGGCACGGCCATCTGCAGATTGCCGGGCCCCGGCTCTATGGCGCCCGCGGAAGCGACACTGATCTGGCCGGGCTCGACACGCCGTCATATTACAGCCGTGCGCCCCGCGTCCCTGCCGGGCCCGCCTTTAATGTTGGCCAGGCCTACGCCGGGCTCGCGGCTGATATCAGAAACGGGACCAACGGGATTCCCGGTTTTGACGACGCGGTGAACCGTCATCGGCTGATCGAGGAAATCTCCGCGGGGAGGATGTTTCCGGAAAGCTGACGAAAAGGAGTGGCCCAACAAGCGGCAGAACTGATGTCGTTTGCGACGGAAAGATATTTCTCCCGCATGCTTGACAATAAAGGGATGCGGGTATAAAACAGACATGTTTGTTTGTAGTTTGTAATGCAGGATTCTCGTGTCTCTACCTGACAAATGACAGACATGTACTGACCTTCAACGACAAAAAAATTATCAGGGGGAATTATGAAAAATTATCGTTCCACCATCGCCAAAACCGTGTTCACACTGGCGACAATCGCGATCGCCTTTCCGGCTTTGCCGGTGCTTGCCCAGGAAAAACGCGCTTCCGGTATCCAGGAAGTGTTGGTCACCGCCCGCCGGCGCGAGGAATCCCTGCAGGATACGCCGGTCGCGGTATCCGCGTTTTCCGAGCAGTTTATCGAGAATAGTTTCGCTTCCAATCTCGACGATATGGGCAAGTATGCGCCCAATGTGGTGCTGGACACCCAGCAGTTTGGGGGTGGCGCGCTCAACGCATCGATACGGGGCCTGAGTTACGACGAGGTGGAAAAGACCTATGAGCCGTCTGTCGGTGTCTCCGTGGACGGTGTTTTCTTTTCCCACAACAGCGGTGCCATGATCGATATGTTCGATATCGAGTCCATCGAGATCCTGCGCGGGCCCCAGGGCACCCTGTTTGGCCGCAACACAATGGGCGGCACGATCAATATCCAGCGTACCAGGCCGTCCCAGGATTTCGGTGCCAAACTATCGCTGGCGGCAGGCAGTTATGATCGACGCGATGTGAAGGCCCGGATTACCGGACCGCTCATTGACGGTGTCCTCGCGGGCAAGCTCGGCTTTTATCAACTGAGTGCCGATTCCCATACTGATAATTTCTTCACCGGAAAAGACGACGATGGGATCGACCGGCAGTCTTTCCTCGGATCATTGTTGTGGACGCCAACCGAGAACCTCGACATTCAGCTCAACGTCGACTATCTGGACGACGATTCGGAATTTCCGGGCGTCCTTAACCTGACACTAGCCGGTGATGCCGGCGGCAACGGCTTCTGCGACCTGTTCGGGGCCTGTGCCTCCAACTCCCTCGTTCCGGCAGAAGCCAGCGACTTTGACGTCTCTTTCAGTCAAAAGCCTTTTGTCAGCACGGTGGAGGCCAAGACTTATAGCCTGAACGTAGACTGGCGTCTGGATTCATTTACCCTGACGTCAATTACCGCCTATAACGAGCTTGACGAGATTCTGGACCAGGAAAACACCGGGGCTGTCGATCGGGATCCGCTCACCCTGGCGCTGGACCCTCTCAATGGCGAACCGTTCCTCACCGCTTTTCGGGACCAGCATCTGGAGCAATGGAGCCAGGAGATCCGTCTAACCAGCGATTTCACCGGTCCGCTAAACTTTGTCGCTGGCCTGTTTTACTTTAAATCGGATTACGAGTTGGATCCGCAAACCGTGGGCCTGTTTGGCGCTGAGATCGACCGTTTCCTGGCGGAGCAACAGCTGGATTCCTACGCCGTCTATGGTGAGGCGACTTATGAACTGACCGACAAGGCTCGCCTGATCGTCGGTGGTCGCTATACCTACGAGGAGAAGGAACTGGAGATCAACGAAGTGGCCCTGGGCTTTACATGCCCGGACCCGAACGCGCCGGCAGGGGCGGAAGAGTGCCGGGACCCGACGGTGGACTTCGACAACTTCAGTCCCCGGCTCGGTATCGACTACCACTTTAGCGATACCCTGATGGCATACTTTACCTATTCCGTGGGCTTCCGCAGCGGTGGGTGGAACGGCCGGGCCCAGACCCAGTCCAGCATCGGTCCCTATGATCCGGAAACCCTGGATAATTTCGAGGTGGGTATCCGGTCGGACTGGCTGGACAATCGGTTGCGCGTCAACGCCACCGTATTCCACATGAAGTACGACGACAAACAGGAAGCCATTATTCGGCAGTCTCCGGTCAGTCTCGCCACTGAGACGTTGGTGGAAAATGCCGCGTCGGCCAAGATCGACGGTGTTGAACTGGAAGTCCAGGCGTCTCTTACGCCCAATCTCCAGTTTCGGTCCGCCGTTGGCTATCTGGATGCCAGGTTCGACGAGTTCCTGGATAACCAGGGCAACGATATCAAGGATCAGCGCCATATTTCCTACACGCCGGAGTGGACGTTCAGCGCCGGTGCCGACTATTTCCTGACTCTGGAGGATCTGGGTGGTGAAGTGATTCTGACGACCAATTATAGCTGGAAGGACGACTACTCGACTGATCCCGTTGTCGACCCGCTTGGCTTTGAGCGGGAAATTATCGAAAACTACGGAGAATGGGATTTCTCTGCCAGCTACGAGCATTTTATCGGCGACAAGCGACTCCGGGTCTCGGCCTTCCTGCATGATGCCTTCCATGACGAGGGTCGGATTCACCGGGTGACTAATGCTGGAGGCTTCGTCTTCGGGGATCAGGAACCCGGCCGAACCTGGGGTGTAGAACTTACTTTCGAAATGTAGCCGGTCAAACAAGCGCGCCTCCGGGCGCGTTTTTTTCTCCCCAGCCTAATCGCTTTTTTTAGTATCCATTAACGCTGATTGTGAAGTCGAAGTGAGTATTACGCAGGCATTCAAGGCGGGAAAGTAACGCGTGCGACAGGAAAGCAGAATCGCTTTTGACCGGGCAGCCGGTGATAGGTGCCGGCACCATGAGTTTATTCACCAGCGTTTCCGTGGCGCCCGATCTTGCCACAAAAAGTATCTCCTTTTTTTCCGACGTCATAAGAGGTCGGTCAGTATAGCCGGCTGCATCATTAACTGTTTTCGCGACACCTTTCGCGATACTGCCGACTTTTCCGGCGGTGTGCCTGTAGTGATGCGTTGAGTAGACAATAGTTTTCCGGTGGTGCCAGTCGGTGCCCCCACCGATAACAACCTGGATGAGAGCAGTAAACATGAGTGAAATGACAGTGGTTACCCTTCTCGAGGAAGCCAAGATTGAAAAGGTCCTGAACCGCTATGCCACCGCCCTGGATAGCCGAAACTGGTCCGAGCTCGCCGAAGTGTTTGCACCGGATGCAACGGCCAATTACCAGGGGATAGGCCTGTGTAACGGCCTGGGAGAAATTGTCGAACTGGTGAAATCGGTGCTCGGTCAATGCGGCCCCACCCAGCACCTGTTGGGTAACGTGGACGTCCAGGTAAATGGGTCCGAAGCGCAAGCCAGGTGTTATCTCCAGGCCATTCATGTGGGTATCGGCGACTATGAGGGACAAATCCTCACAGTCTGGGGAGAGTACCGGGACGAGCTTCGGCGTACGCCGGCGGGATGGCGTATTGTCTACCGGGAACTGGCCGGTATCCATACCGAGGGCGATATCGGCCTCGGCCAGGAATAATTTCATGGCCGCCAAACCGGCAGGAGATAAAACTTCATGATCAAGATGATAACGCTGCTTAAGCGAAAAGCCGGCATGACACTTCGAGAGTTTATCGACTACTACGAGGCCAGCCACCGGGTTATTGGCGAGAAGTATCTCCGCGGTCATGCCAGCCGGTATGTACGGCGCTATCTTCACCCGATTGCGGATCCCGCCTCGGGAAATATAAAGGATGCCGAATACGATGTGCTCATGGAAATCTGGTTTCCCGACCAGGCTGCATTCGAGGCCGCCATGGAGGCGGTTACCCAACCGGAAGCAGCGCGGGAGATTGCCGAGGACGAAGCCCGGCTGTTCGATCCCGAGAGGCGGTGCACCTTTACCGTCGAAGAATTCGAATCCGATATGTGACTTTTAGCCGGCGCTAGTGGGCCATGCGTGAAATAAGGTGACTAAGAAGCACAGCCAGATAATGCGGATCACCAAAAGTAGGCGCTTTAGGCGAGGCGAGAATGTGCAGGCATAGTGGCGCTATGTCAAACTTTCTCAACGCAGAGACGCGTTATCTGGCGAAGTGATCTGTTACCTTATTTTGCGCACGGCCCACTAGTATCGAGCCGGAAAGTGTTATCCCTACTAATCCAGGAGTCTCTCAATGTCCTCTGTAGAACAGCGATTGCAAGCTCTCGAAGACAAACGCGCCCTCCAGGAACGCATTACCGCTTACCTGGTTGCCGTGGATGATTTGTCCAGCGTCGACGCCGTCCTGGCGTCGTTCACCGAAGATGCCGTGTTCGACATGACCGGCATCGATTACGGCCGCTTCGAAGGCGAAAAGGAATTGCGGCAGTTCTTCGAGGGTGTCTTTGCCGGTATGAGCCACCATGCCCATTACGCCACCAATTTCCATATCGACGGACTGCAGGGCGACCGCGCCTCCTGCCGCACACATGTGATTGGCATGGGTCGCTCCAAGGAAGGCGATGATGTGCTTTTCTACCTGCAATACCATCTGGAGTACCGGCGCACCGGCGACGGCTGGAAGATAACCCGCTTCAGCGGCAAGCCACTCCTGCCCCTTTCCTGACGTACCGCCAAACCCGTGACCACCGAATACAATTACATCATTATCGGCGCCGGTTCCGCCGGCTGCGTACTGGCCAACCGGCTGTCGGAAGATTCCCGCAACCGGGTACTGCTTCTCGAGGCGGGCGGCAGGAACGAGAGTCCCCTGGTCAAAATGCCCAAGGGCATCGCCAGGCTGGTGAACAAACCGGATTACACCTGGGCTTACCAGATGAAGCGGGAGCGGACCTCCGGGGCAGTCCCTGAGGTCTGGATCCGCGGCAAGGGGTTGGGCGGTTCCTCTGCCATTAACGGCATGATCTGGTCCCGGGGACAATCGGCAGATTACGATGCCTGGGAACGGGAGCACGGCTGTTCGGGCTGGAACTGGAACAGCATGAACGCAGCCCTCAAGTCCATCGAGGACCATGAGCTGGGCCAGGGAGACAATCGTGGCGTGGGCGGCCCGGTTCACATTGCCGCCGGCGGACAGTTCACCTACCCCCTGTGCGACGACATGCTCGCCGCCGGAGAGAGCCTGGGGTTGAAACGGGTGGGGGACCTCAATGACGAGCACGGCGGTCGCGTCGGCTATTACAGCCATAATATTCTCAAGGGGCGGCGGGTCAGCGGCGCCCGGGCTTTTCTCGATCCGGCCCGGCGCCGGTCCAACCTGGATATCGTGACCGGTGCCACGGCCCGGCGAATCCTGTTCGATGGAGATCGGGCCAGCGGTGTGGAAGTCAGCACCTCCAACGGGCGGACAACGTTCCGGTGCCGGGGCGAAATAGTCGTCTCCGGCGGAACCCTCGAGAGTCCCCGCCTGCTCCAGTTGTCCGGGATCGGTCCCCGGGACGTGCTCGACGCCGCCGGTGTGCCGGTGATCTGCCACAGCCCCGACGTGGGACAGCGTATGCGCGAACACCTGTCTTTTGCCATGCCGTTCCGCATTCGGGGCAATATTGGCAGCCACCGTCATTTCATGGGAGCCGGGCTGGTGAAAAGTGTTCTTCAATACCAGTTTTTTGGCCGTGGGGCGATGGCCAATGGGCCATTCGAGGTGGGAGCCTTTGCCCGCGTCGGTGCAGGAGAAGGGCCGCCGGACCTGCAGCTTTACCTGGCGGGCTATACCTTTGCCCTGAGCGACGACAACCACCCCGTGCCACTGGCCGACATCGACCGGGAACCGGGTCTTTCGATCTATGGCCAGCTTTTGCAGCTCACCAGTGAGGGATCTCTCCGGATCACCTCTCCCGACCCGTCGGTGCCGGCGGCAATTGTTCCCAACTGGCTGGCGACGGAAGCGGATCGACGCATGGCAGTGGCGACGGTGCGCTATATCCGGCGTTATGCCGACCAGCCGGCGTTGCGTCAGCATATTGTCCGGGAGCTGTTGCCGGGTGAACACTGTCAGTCCGATGACGACATTCTGGCGGCCTTCCAGAAACTTTCCACCAGCGGATTGCACGGCACAGGTACCTGCCGGATGGGCGGTGACGAAACGGCGGTATTGGACCCGCGCCTGCGGGTCAACGGCGTGCACGGGCTGCGCGTGGCGGACTGCTCGGTAATGCCGGGTCTTATTTCCGGTAACACCAATGCCCCGGCCATGGCCCTCGGCTGGCGGGCCGCCGACCTGATCCTGGAGGATCGGCAGGCCATGGCCGGCGCGTCTCGGCGGGCGAATTAAAATGAGGAGCCGTCATGGAGAAACGACAGATTGGTAAATCCGGCCTGTGGGTCAATCCCATCGGCTTTGGCGCTAACGCCGTCGGCGGTCACAATATCTACGGACCCCTGGACGAGAGCGCCGGCAAGGCAGTAATGCGCGCCGCCATCGAAGCGGGGGTGGATTTTATCGACACCGCTTTTATTTACGGCCCCGAGCGGTCGGAGGTGCTGGTGGGCGAAGTGATCCGGGAAATGGGGGTCCGCAATCAGGTGGTATTGGCCACCAAGGATGCTTACCGCTTTACCGACGACGGCGTCGTGTTCGACAACTCGCCGGATTTTTTGCGTGAATGCGTCGACGCCTGCCTGCGCCGCTTGCAGACCGACTATATCGACCTGTTTTATATTCACCAGCCCGACGAGAATACACCCAAGGACCAGGCGGTGGCTGCGCTCCAGGAACTGAAAGCAGAGGGAAAGATCCGCGCCATCGGTGTTTCCAATTTCTCCCTGGCACAACTGGAGGAGGCCAACCGGAACGGGGGTGTGGATGCCGTCCAGAATCAGTACAGCCTGCTGGTGCGCGATGCGGAAAAGGATGTCCTGTCGTACGCGGCGAGAGAAGGTATAACGTTCGTACCCTATTTTCCCCTGGCCAGTGGCCTGCTGGCGGGTAAATACCGCCCGGAAACCCGGTTTGCCGATCACCGGGCCGATAACCCGCTGTTCCAGGGCGAGGCTTTTCAGCGAAACCTGGAAAAAGTCGAGCAGTTGCGCCCCATCGCCAGGGCCCACGGCGCCGAGGTCGGCCATATCGCCCTGGCCTGGTGCCTTTCCCGAAACGGGATCGACGCCATTATTCCCGGCGCCAAGGATAAGGCCCAGTTGCAGAGCAACTTAAAGGCGGGACAGGTGCAATTATCGGAAGCGGAAATCAACCGTATCGACAGGCTTTTTGCGCCCGAATAGGGACGAAGCCAGGGGCCATATGGCGGGCGACCCCTGGCGGCGGTTCAGATTATTCCCCGTGCAGCACCTTGAATGATCGCTGCTTGAAACGCCATTCACCTCTTTCCTTGACGATAATATCGTCGTACTGGCCGCGGGGCCGGATCACTTCGCCGTCCTGCATCTCGGCCACCTCTGATGTGTAGGTGCGCGCGTAGCAGGTGTCTCCTTCGAAGCGCAATCGTCCCGGTGTTGCCACCATGTGCACGAAGGGAAACAGTTTCATGGCTTCCAGCCAGCCTTTGACGATATTTTCCCGGCCGACGGTTTTCTCCATGCCCGGAATGTGGGGCATATTCCATTCGCTGTCCTCTGCCCAGGTATCGCCCCAGATGTCCGGGTCGCGCTGACAGACACCGTCGGCGTATTGTTCGAGAAGTTCGCGAACGGCAAGACGGTCTTCGATATTGCCTTTGGATGTCATGATGACGATCTCCAATTTTGTTTCATTGAATGACTTGCCTTTACACTTGGAAGGGTTGTGTCTGTTTTTTGTTGGACTTGATCTCTGGCGGTGTTTTTTTCGCCGCCATTTCTGTTGATTGGAACTTACGCTGTACCGGAAATTATCTCCCCGGGCTAGGGATGAGTATCTGGCAAGAGCGAGGGATGAGTCAATCCTAATCACCGGGCCCGCAGGAATGGGTTCAAAAAAGGAACCTACTATAAATCTAAAGGTGCATGGTTTTAGTAAATATATGGATCGGCCGCAATTATTTATCATTTTTTCGTTAATTAACTGACCGGTGTTGATGGGGCGGCCAAGTCGTGCTATAAAGAAACATTCGAGTTGGTTTTTTATGGTCAGGCCATCCCGGCCGGCCTCTGAGGGAACCATCTCTGGTTTGCTTGTAACGAACGCGAGAGGGGAACAATGAGCAAGAAACTGTTAAGCCTGCCTATTATCGGGGGACTGGCCTGTGGTCTGTCATTTACTGTGCCTGTGGTGGCGCAGCAGGTTGGTGGCCTTGAAGAGATCGTCGTGACCGCCCGTAAAAGGACGGAAACCGTCCAGGACACGCCGGTTTCGGTCCGCGCCATTTCCCAGCAGACAATCCGTAATTTCGACCTGAACAGTCTCGAGGATGTCGCCGGTATGTCGCCCGAATTCAATGTCGGCCGGACATCCAATGGTTCCGGCGCCCAGTTGACCATGCGCGGCATCGGCTCCACCTCCACCAGCATCGGCATCGAGCAGTCGGTGGCCGTGGTGGTGGACGACGTCTACTACGGCCAGGGACGAATCATTAACGAGGGCATGCTGGACCTGGAGCGGGTTGAACTGCTCAAGGGTCCCCAGGCCCTGTTCTTCGGCAAGAACGCCACCGCCGGTGTGGTATCCCTTGCCACCGCCAATCCCACCGAGGAATTCGAGGCCACCGGCCGGGCGTCCTATGAGTTCGAGGCAGACCAGACCGTGCTCGAAGGCATTCTGTCCGGCCCCGTGACCGACACCGTCGGCGCCCGCCTGGCTCTGCGTTACACCAATATGGAAGGCGGCCTTTTTGAAAACAAGGCCACGGCGGTTCCCTACAACACCACCGATATTGCAACCGGGATAACCACTCCGCACACAGCGCCAGCCGGCGAGGAAGACCTGCCGGGCACGGAGGAAGTGTTGGGCCGGTTTACCCTCACTTACGATCCCACGGATCGGCTGGCCATGGAGTTGAAGATTTCGGGCACGGTCAGCGAAAACGAAAACCCGTCCTGGAACTACGTGGCTTATAACTGCCCCGGCGGCACCAGCGCGCTCAACCCCGGCGTGCCCTGCGACGAGGATTTCGACACCTACCAGAACGACTACCCGGCGGAAATCGCCCAATTCGTGCCCCATGCCAACAGTGACGGCAGTCTCGGCAACGAATACGAGTCCTGGCAGGTAACGGGTACCATCGATTACGAGTTCGAGTACTTCACCCTGACCTCGGTGACCAACTTCCAGTACAACGAGAACACTTTCATTTGTGACTGCGATTTCCAGTCCGACATTTTCAATGCCGGTACCTGGGCCACCGAGGATTCCACCTGGGACGCGTTTTCCGAGGAGATCCGCCTGCTGAGCAGTTTTAACGGTCCCTTCAATTTTATGGTCGGCGCCCTGTACCAGAAAACGGATCGGGATTTCGAGCAGTTTATCCAGGGCTTCGGTGTTGAGAATACGGCGGCACCCGCGCAGCACCGTTACAACGCCATGGCCAAGGAGGCCAACACCGACGGCGAAACCATTTCGCCGTTTTTCCAGGGTATCTGGAACGTGACGCCCACAGTTGAGGTTACCGCCGGTGCCCGTTATACCTACGAAACCAAGGATTCGGAGTTTGTCCACCCCTACGTACACCCGGCTTTCGTGGCCGTATGGCGGCCCAATGAAACCGCCGCCGAGGACCAGACCTTCGAGGCCTGGTCGCCGGAGTTAACCATCAACTGGGACGTAACCGAGAACGTGATGCTCTACGCGGCCTACAAGACGGCCTATAAATCGGGGGGCTTTTCCATTAGCGGTATCTACAGCCAGTTCGGCACCATTGATGATTTCGTCTTTGACGAGGAAACCTCGGAAGGCTTCGAGGCCGGGATCAAATCGACCCTGATGGATAACCAGTTGCGCCTCAATGCCACGGTCTATACCTATGAAGTCGAGGACTTCCAGGTGGATTTCTTCAACTCCACCATCTTTGGGTTTTCCACCTTCAACGCGGGCAGCGCCGAAACCAAGGGTTTTGAACTGGAGGCGGACTTCGCCCCCCGTGCTGTCCCGGGCCTGACCCTGCGTGGCGCGCTTAACTACAATGAAGCGGAGTATGAGGACTTTATCGCGCCCTGCTGGGCCGGTCAGTCCGCAGCCCAGGGCTGTAACACCACCATCCCGGGCACCGCTGCGGCCGGCCAGGACATCAGTGGCGAACCCACTGCCGTCTCCCCCGAGTGGACCGCGGCACTCGCCATCGACTACGTAACCGACTTCGACAATGGCATGGCCCTGGGTTTCACTGTCCAGACCCAGTATTCCGACGACTATAACCCGTCGGGCTTCGCCAATCCCTTTGCCGAGGTCGACAGTTACACGAAGGTGGATGCCAATGTCCGGCTGATGGGCCCGGGCAATCGCTGGGAGCTGGCGTTAATCGGCAAAAACCTGACCGACGAGTTTATCGTCAACTCCATGGTTGATGGTCCCAGCACGCCACTGGCGGGCACGCCGGTGGGTGTGCCGGCGGACCAGGTAGGCCATGTGGCATATCCCAAAACCTGGGCCCTGCAACTGACCATGCGATATTGAGGGGCTTATGAAAACCCGTAAAACACCAAGTTCAGTATTCGCCTGACACACCTGGAAGGGCGTTCCCGCGCAAGCAGGAACGCCCTTTCTTCATAGACCGAAGGGAGGTTGTATGACCGACACGCTTCACCGTTACAGCCGGGATGAACTGAGTCCCGAACTTCAGGAGCAGTGGGACTGGCTGCACAAGCTCACCGGCCAGGCCGCTTATATCGAGGCAGCCGCGGCGGCGCCGGAACTGCTGGATTTCACCATGAAGGATTTCTACGAAAAGATCTTCTACCAGGGCCGGGTACCGGAGCGCTACAAACAGCTGGCGCGACTGCGCATGAGCCTTGGCCATGGCTGCCGCAGTTGCAATCTGGGCAATACGGAAGGGGCGAAGGAAGCCGGATTTACCGTCGACCAGCTGGAAGCCATCGAAGGCGACCGCTCGGTATTCACCGATGCTGAACGGGCCGTGCTGGCGCTGGCGGACGAGATGCTCCTGACCAATCCCCAGGGCCACCTGGAGCCGGACCTCTACCGGGAATTGCATAAGCATTTTGACGACGCCCAGATACTGGAACTCGGTACCGTGATGAGTTTTCTTGGCGGGCTTGCGAAGTTCCTTTTTGTCTTCGATCTCGCGGAAAAAGAGGATTATTGCCAGTTCAAGCCGGCCGAGGCGGTGGGTCAGTAGGCGCCGGGTAGCGGCCTCTGCTGACTTTACCGGTTTCTTGTCTCAAAAATTCTAAACTAAAAAATACCGGGAGCGCATGTTCTATGGATATCCAGACTGTTCTCGACCGCGCCGAAATAGCGGATCTCCTCGCCCTTTATTGCCGGGGCCTGGATCGCCGGGATGAAGCGACACTCCGGTCGATCTATCACGACGATGCCGTGGAGGACCGGGGCGAGGGGCTTTTTGTCGGGCCCGCCCAGGACTGGGTAGCCTGGACACTGGAGGTTCTGCCGGTCTTTGCCATCACCCAGCACTGCATACTTAATAGCCTGATTGATATTGCGGGGGATACCGCCCGGGGCGAGACTTATTTCAATGCCTATCACCGCTTCGAAGAAGTCGAGACGGCAAAAAAGTCTGGCATACCCGAGGATATTTCGTGGCCGGAAGGCGGCACGGAGCTGATACTGGCGGGTCGGTACCTGGACCGTTTTGAGCGCCGTAACGGGCGTTGGAAAATCGCCTACCGGAAAATGGTCTGTGACTGGTGTCGAACCCAGCCGGTTGCCGATGAATGGTTTTCCAGTAACCCCACGGCTTATCGCGGTATTCCCGATATCGCAGATGCCGGACTGGCTTCTTAGGGGACGGGGATAACAACCCGCGCAGGGGATAGCTATGACCCCGTGAAAATTGGGCTATAGTGAAAAAAACAGGGCCCGCCACGGGTACAAAGTTGTTCGGTGATTTTGAAAGCGGCCCGGAGCCGCAACGGAGTTAGGGTATGGCACGACAGTTATTCGAGGTCAACGAGGCGTCATGGCTGCATATGGAAAGCCGGGACCGTCCCATGCATGTGGCTACCCTGTTGATCTATTCGCTGCCGCCGGATGCCTCCCCGGATTTTCTCAAGGATATGGTTGCGGGTCTTCGTGACTCCACCGAGTTTGTCGACCCATTCAACCGCCGCCTGGCCTATCCCTCCAAACCGAACCTGGTGCCCATGTGGGTACAGGACTTCGATCTGGATATGGAGTACCACGTCCGCCACCTGGCGCTTCCCCATCCCGGCGGCGAGCGTGAACTGGGTGTCCTTATTTCCAGGCTTCACAGTAATCCCATGGATTTCAACCGTCCCCTGTGGGAATACCACATTATCGAGGGCCTGGAGGGTGACCGTTTTGCCATCTATTTCAAGATGCATCATGCCCTTGTGGATGGTATTGCCGGTATACGCATGCTGCAGCGATCGATGTCATCGAACCCTGAAGACGTGAATACCAAGGCGCTGTGGAGTGCGGCTATTCCGGTACAGAAACAGGGGCCCATGGTGGTCAAGGCATTGCGGAAGATGGGCGACAGTACTTTCCGGACAATGAGCTCCCTTGGTCCGGTGGCAAAACGCATGGTCAAGGTGGTGCGGGCGGCAATGGATCCCGACGACCCCCTGACCCTGCCTTTCCAGACACCGAGATCCATTCTCAACCACCGCATCACCGGCCAGCGGCGCTTTGCCACCCAGCTCTACGAGTTCGATCGCATAAAGCGTTTGTCGAAAGCCGGCGAGTGTACGATCAATGATGTGGTCCTTGCCCTGTGCAGTGGCGCACTCCGGCGTTTCCTCAAGGAACTCTGCGCCCTGCCCGGTCGGTCCCTGACTGCGGGCATTCCGGTCTCTCTCCGCACCCAGGACGATCAGGGCGCCGGCACGGCGGTCAGTTTTATCGTCGCCGATCTGGGCACCAACATAGCCGATCCGGTTCGCCGGCTCCAGGTTATCAAGAGTTCCACTGCCCGTGCCAAGAGCATGATGGAAGGCATGTCGCGAGACTCCATCGAAAGTTTTACCATGGTCATGTTCACTCCCCAAACCCTGCAGACCATGGCTGGTCTCGAGGGCAGGACCCGGTCGGTGTTCAATCTCACCATTTCCAACGTGCCGGGACCACCGGAACCGCTTTATTTCCGGGGCGCACGGCTGGAGGCCATGTATCCGGTGTCGGCCGTTATGCATGGCCAGGCACTCAACATCACCTGTTACAGTTATGCGGGCAATCTTTCGTTCGGTTTCGCCGCCTGCCGGGATACGCTGCCGCGAATGCAACGCCTGGCTGTCTATACCGGCGAGGCCCTGGAAGAACTGGAAACACACCTTCTCGGCAAAACCGGTCACAAAGTGGATTCGGATTCCAGCGATGCCAAAACAACCGGCGCAAGTTGACGTAGCGAGAGATTATTCCCTTCGCTGCAAACAAATCGGGCTGGTATCCTGGTTAAAGGCCCGTTAACAATCCTGCGAGGGGAAATTGCCGTGTATGAACCCGAAACCCTGAAACCGCCGAGCCTGTTGCTGACATTGAGTGAGGCGCCCCGGGCCCTGGCGGAAAGAGCCAGCCTGTGCGGGCAGCTTTACTGGTTGAGGCGAATGCCGCAGGGGGACGGCCATCCGGTAATGATCATCCCCGGTTTTGTGGGTGACGACAGCGGCAACCAACCGCTGATCGACTACCTGGAGGCGCTGGGTTACAAGGCAACTGGCTGGAACCTCGGGCGAAACCTGGGCCATGGCCTGCTCGATCCGGAGATACTCATCGACCGGGTCAATAGCCTTTTCAATGCCACCGGGCAGCCGGTTTCCCTTGTCGGTCACAGCCTGGGCGGCGTCTATGCCCGGGAGATCGCCAAGTTGTGGTCCCATGAAGTACGACAGGTTATTACCCTGGGCAGTCCCTTCGGCGAGGGCCGCTCCGCAGCTTCCCACGCGACCAAGCTTTATCGGGCTATTAGTCCCCACCGGGGGGACGATGACGATGCCGAATGGGCCGCGGCACCGCCTGTGCCCACAACGTCTGTATACAGCCGTTATGACGGCATCATCAACTGGAAGGTATCCCTCCAGGCCGACGGGCATGCCGAGACGGAAAATATCGAGATCTACGGGAGCCACACCGGGATGACGGTTAACCCCGTGGTCTGGTACCTGCTCGCAGATCGTCTCGCCCAGCCCCTGGGTAATTGGCGGCCTTTCGAGAGAAAGGGCTTTGGCCATTTTATCTACCCGACCCCCGTCTGGCAGGCCACTGATTCGCTGGAAATGACGGGTCAAGCGGTCGGCTAGCAGGGCGGCGTCCGGTAGCGAACTATAGGCTCCCGGCAGCGTTCCGACCCTCCCCGATATAGTGTTCGAGCATTCGATGCAGCTGCTTGATTCGCGACTCCTGGTAATCGCCGAGAATGAGGCCGCCGGCGCCGTTCTGGGCGGCGGTCTTCATGCCTTGCTGGACATGGGGCAGGTTGTCCAGGTCCTGATCGAACACCTTACCCAAAATACCCAGTTCTTCGGCGTCGGAAAAGCGCTCGTCGTCTGCCAGATAGTGGATGGGAACACCGGCGGGTATATCCTGGCCTTCAGGCACGCGCTGCAGGACCATAATCTCGAAGATACAGCGGTCCGGATCGTTGCCCAGCGGCCGCGCGCGGTAGACGATATTGGCCAGGTAGCCGGCCCATATCTCGATATTGGGGAAAACCCAGTAAAGGATCGCGTCCAGTAATTCGCTGTCCGTGGCGCGGCTGTAATCCCGGCCGTGTTCGCGACTGAAAATTTCGCGGTTCATCTGCGCCAGGAATTTGCGGGCCGACATGCCTTCCGGCACTTGCAGTTCACCCTCGTTAAAGACACGGCCGCTCTCCCGCAACGTATCCTCCATGACCTGCTGGGCCGGTGGCGGTTCGATATGAGGGCTGTTGACCGCATTGACTGTAATGGATCGGCTGATGTGGTCGCTGAGAATATCGTACTGGGCGTTGGCGTCCCCCATGAAAGTGAGCAGTTGGGGATGGGTGGCGATAACGTGGTAGGACTCCATAAAGGCCTCGAGCGCTGCCTTCCAGTTACAGTCGATATTTTTCTGGATGTGCAGGGCCTTGTAACAGTGATCCAGGTCGTAGTCCTTGAAGTGTTCCGGCAGAACCTGGAGAAAGTCCATAAGGGGTCCGGCCTTGGGGTCGGGATTGACGAAGACGAAACCCTGCCAGCGGCCTACTTTCGCCTCCGGCAGTTTGAACGCATCGTCTCCGGCATAGTCGAAATCCGTCTTGCAGGGCACAAATTTGATGTTGCCATCCAGGTTCCAGGTCCAGGCATGGTAGGGGCACCGGAATGTGCTTTTGCAGCCCGGCTCAGTGACCAGGCGGCGGCCGCGATGGAGACAGGAGTTGAAATAGGCCTTGATTTCATGCTCTGCCGCTCTAACGACGATGAGCGACAGGTCGGCTACATCATAGGCGAGGTGATCGCCCACATTGGGAATGTCTTCCTCCCGGCAGGCCAACTGCCAGGTGCGCTTCCACACGTGTTCCACCTCCTGCCGGTGGAATTCGGGGGAAATATAGTTATCGACATCCAGGCGCATATTGCCCAGGTCGGGGCTGCGCGTCTCCCGCAGGTGGGCCGGTACCGGCACGTCTTCCTGGTCCAGCAGTTCCTGGTAGCTGATGGCGGAAGAAGGGGACAGCTTGTTCAGGCTGGTCATAACAAAGCCTCGCTCGATGGGATTGTGGTGTATACCGGGATATCCTATCGGGGAAGCGGCGGCGCCGACCTGATATAAATCAAAACAGACTGTTTTTTATTGGCAAGCATTAAGCTGAGAAGGGATGGGGCAGTACGCGGCCGCCCCAGGGGCAGGGATTTCATGTACTTATCAGTCGGCCTCGTCCGAAAGCCGCACCAGCAACTTACCCTTATTGCCGCCGGTGAAAAGCCGGGAATAGGCCTCGACGGTATTTCCCAGGCCATCGACAATGTCTTCGGCAAATTTGAGTTTGCCGTCGTCCACCCATTGGCTGAGGTCCCGGAGCGCCTCCGGGAAGCGATCCACATAGTTCGTGGTGAGCAGGCCCAGTACTTTTGCGCTCCGGGCAAGGATCTGCCAGTAATTATAGGGGCCCGGCTTGGGGCCGGTCTCGTTGTATGTGGAGATGGCGCCGCAGAAAACCACGCGGGCAAAATCATTCAGGTTAAGGAGCGCGGCATCCAGCATTTTGCCGCCGACATTGTCGAAATAGATATCCACACGCTCGGGGCAGGCCTCTGCGATAGCGTCCGCCAGGTTGTCACAGCGCTTGTAGTTGATGGCGTCGTCAAAGCCGAGTTCGTTAATGAGCCACTGGCACTTTTCGTCACTGCCTGTCAGACCCACGACCCGGCAGCCCTTGATCTTGGCGATCTGGCCGGCTACGGAACCGACGGCGCCGGCGGCGGCGCTCATCAGGACGGTTTCCCCGGGTTTGGGCTGGCCCAGTTCGAGCATGCCGAAATAGGGCGTCATGCCCATGGCCCCACTGAAAATACTCAGGTGATAGCGGAGGGGGTGGCGACCATCCTTCTCGACTTTGGCGAGCATTTCGCCGGGCGCTGTGCTGTATTCTTCCCAGCCGTTGCAGGCGAGGCCCACCGCGTAGTCTCCCTCCTCAAAATCCGGATGTCGGCTCGCGACTACCCGCCCGAGAGACGTGCTACGGATACACTCGCCGATGGCGATGGGAGGCATATAACTGAGATTGTCGCTCATCCAGTCGCGCTGGGCGGGATCCAGTGACAGGTACAGATTCCTGAGTTGCACTTCACCTTCGCCGGGGTCCTTGAGCGGGACTTCGCGGAGGCGGATATCTTCAGTAGTGGGGATCCCTTCCGGTCGCTGTTGCAAATAGAGCTGGCGGTTGGTTGTGTCTCCGGCCATAAAACCTTACCCCTTCGGTTATTGTGGTGGTGCAAATACCGCATCTTGGAAGTCCAGAGCTTATCGAAACGGCACATTAAAAGCAAACGTGTTTGACTTTTTTAGCGACGGCAGCTAGACTTCCGCCAATGTTTTGTTCTCAGGCATTGGTTCGTCGGTCGGGACGACCGGGGACTGGCCAATGACGGAAGGCGGCGACAGTGGTTCGCCATAAGACAGTGTAAAAAGGGCGGGTCGTAAAAAGGGTGGATCTGTGGCCGTGTTTTCCAGCCGATTTGTCGGTCCTTTAACCGACCTTGAATTGCTGTTTCTCCCCTCGCTGATTGAGGCATTCTGTCTATCCTCGTGAAGCTCCGGCAGCCCAATATGGGCTGCCTTTTTTTTAACAGGAGCCGGAGCCGGAGCGCGGCCAGACGGATGGGAATAGGGCATTCCGCGTTGGTGGGCTCCCGCCCCGACGAACAAAAGACCTGATAAAGCCACGTGAGGAGGCAGCAGTGCAAACGCTGGACTTGGAATATGATATCGACGCACCCGCTGGGCGGGTCTGGTCCTTTCTGGAAAACTTCGGCGATATCGAGGCCTGGTGGCCCAAGGGAGGCCCCGTGGATATCGAGCGCGTCGATATCGAGGGTAGTGGTATCGGCATGATTCGTCACATCCACAATAAGGGGATGCCGGCACCAGTCAGCGAGCAGCTGGATTACCTGGACCCGGATACCTACACCCTAAGGCTGTCAATCGTTTGTGACCGGCCTGCCGGATTGCGTGAATATAACGCCAAGGGACGATTGATTCCCACGGGCGAAAAAAGCTGCCGTCTCGTCTATCACGGGGAGTTTACCACCGAGGAAGGATGGGAAGATGAGGGCCGCGAGTTTCTGCTCGCCGCCTATCAGCTAATGTTCAGTGGCCTTCGGGAGGCGGCGGAACGCCCGTGAAGTCCCTGGAATTCACATTGTGGCCCGCCTGCGTCAAAACGCACGCCTTCGAGGACCAGGTACGCGCCGCCTCCTCGGCCGGCTTCGATGCCCTGCCCATAGGGCCTTTGACATACCGGGAATTGCGTGAGCGGGGTTATTCGCCCGGGAAAATTCTCGACCTTACACGAAACGAAGGGATTGCCCTTGGCCACTTCGACGGCTTCGGCGCCTGGGCGCCGCTTCGCTACGACCACCAGTTGCCGGAGGCCGCCAGGGCCGTCTTCGATGTCTCCGTGGACGAATGCCTGAAAATTTGCGGGGAACTGGAGTTAAAAGCCATCTGTGCCACGGCGGCATTCGCGCCCGGGAAAGTGCCCGTTTCGGCGATGATTGACAGCTTTGGCGAGTTCTGTCTTCGGGCAGCCGGCGCCGGCCTGCGTGTCGACCTGGAAAGCATTCCCATGTGGGGTATCCCCGATCTTGCCACTGCCTGGACAATCGTGCGCGAATCCGGGGCAAACAATGCCGGTGTGCTTCTGGATATCTGGCATTTTTCCCGGGGCAATCCCGATATGTCCCTGTTGCGGGAAATGCCGCCCGGCAGTATCGCCACTGTACAATTGGCGGACGCGACTTCGGCAACACGGGGGGCCGACCTGTTCGAAGATTGCATGCGTTTCAGGCGGTTGCCCGGAAAAGGCGAATTGGCAGTGGTGGAAATACTGGAAATCCTTCGGGATAAGGGTGGCGTCACCAGTATCGGCCCGGAAATATTTGCCGATGAACTTGATCGACTGGACGCGGAGGAAGCGGCACAACGCTGTGCGTCAGCCTCCAAAGACGTTCTGGCCCGGGCCGGTTGGTCCATACAGGGGTAGGAAACCTGCCTTTTCCGGCAGGTTTGCAGGTGCCGGGTTTTTTCTATAATCAAATTGACAGGAAGCTGACTAAAGAGGATATAACCATGCTTGCCATAATCGCCCGACTGGAAATCAATCCCGATCACGTGGAGGACTACGTCAAGGCTGCGGTACCCGGCGTAGCGCTGACCCGTGAAGAGAAAGGATGTCACCTGTATTCGTTTTCCCGTGACATCTGCGAAGACAACATTATCTGGATTTGTGAGCAATGGGAAAGCGACGAAGATCTCGACGCTCACCTGCAGTCCGACCATATACGGGAGTTCCTCGAGGCCACGAAGAATATGGAAGTCCTGTCGATGGATGCCCGGAAATACGAGGTTTCATCGGTGGGAACCGTTGTTCCCCCAGAACACTGATAGATTGGCAGCGTCGGATCCTGCCGGCGAAGCGAGGGTTACATGGATATCAAGCAGCAGCATAACGAGATGGTCGGGCGCATGCTCGATCACGTGGAAAACGGCACAACAGACCAGGCCGAGGATACCTTAACCGTTCCCTCGGCTGCATACACCGATGCCGACATCTGGCAGCAGGAGATGGACCTGATTTTCAAACGGCTGCCGCTGACGGTGGGACTGACCAACGAGATTCCCGAGCCCGGGGATTTCAAGACATTGACGATGTTCGACAAGCCGCTGTTGATTACCCGGCAGCGGGACGGCAGCGTCCGGGCCATGCTCAATGTCTGCTCCCACCGGGGCATGATGTTGACCGAGGAAAAAAGCGGCAACAAGGGTGTCTTTACCTGTCCCTACCACGGCTGGAGTTTCGCCGGCGACGGTAGCCTGCGGGGCGTGGCCGATGCCCATAAATTCGGCGAAGTGGACAAGTCCTGCCTGGGTTTGACCCAACTGCCGACGTATGAGCGGGGCGGATTGATTTTCACTGTCCTGACTCCCGGCCTGGAGGTCGACTTTGAAGCCTTCCTGGGTGGGATGATCGAGGATATCGAGGATCTCGGTTTTGAGGATTGGTATTACTGCGGCCAGCGGGAAATCTACGGCGCCAACTGGAAAGTCGCTTACGACGGCTATCTGGAGGGCTATCATTTTGCCGCGGCGCACCCGGAGACAATCCATCCGCGAACCTACTCGAATATCATGGATTTCCGGTTCCACGGTCCTCACACGATGATCGGTTTCCCGCAAAAGACCATTGCCAAGCTGCGGGAGGTGCCGCCGGAAGACTGGTGGAAGTACGAGAATGACGGTTACGATTTTATCCGGACCATCTTCCCCAATGTCTCCATCTTTGTCGCCCCGGAACTCACCCAGATCGCCCAGCTAATCCCCGGGCCGACGCCGGGGGAGAACCGGACGATCCTGTATTATCTGGACCGCAAGACCCCCGCCGACGACAACGCGAGGGCGGAACTCGAGAAATTCATGGACTGGCTCAAGACCGTTGTTCAGGAAGAGGACTACGACGTGGGGCTGGCGGTCCAGAAAGGGCTTGAATCCGGCGCTCACCAGAACGTGGTATTTGGCCGCAACGAACATGGCAACCAGTATTTTCACCAGTGGGTGAACTATTACCTCGCCGAAGACCCGGAAGCCCCGCCGCCCAAGCCCTGACCGGCACTTACCTCATTGGTCCTAATTGGTCGGTGGGGCCGGCTGCCGCACTATGGATCTTGGCGGTGTGGGGGCCGGCTTCGCCGGCGACAGGGCGGTGATTCAATGTTCGACAGGCGTATTGCGTAACCCGCCATTTCCTCTATTGGCAGTTAATTATTCTTGGCCCCTTCCTCGATCCAGGTATGGATCAGGTTGAGTTGTTCCTCGGAAAGCGGCGGCAATCCCAGAGGCATTTGTTCCCCTTCGCCACCGGCTTCCAGGTGGGTGCCCGTCACTTTGCGGTACAGATAGCTTTCCGTGGGCTTCCCCGGTTTGATCCGCAGCAGCTCGCTCTGTTGGGAGGCAACGCCGACGATGTCGTCATAGGCTCTGCCGGGCACCAGGGATACGAGGCCGGGCTCATTGCCGGTGATATGACAAATGGCGCAGCGCCGTTTCAGAAGCGGTGCCACTTCCTTCTCGAAGGAGACCCCCCCAGTGGCGTTGCCGCCGGCTGAAGCGGCAGTAGCCGCTGCAATGGTGATTGCTGCAAACCAGCGTCGCGATAGGGCTCTCATCCACGTGTCTCCTGCCTGACCGGCGTTTTCAGGGCGTGCCGGGCGGCAATATAGCCAAAGGTCATGGCCGGACCGATGGTGGCGCCGGGGCCGAAATAGGCATTCCGGGCCGGGCTGGCGATACAGTTCCCGGCCCCGTAGAGGCCGGGAATGGGCCTGTTGTCTGCGCTTACAACCTGGGCCCTGTCGTTGATGACGGGCCCGCCGTTGGTGTCGAGCGCCCCCGGGGCGAGAATAATCGCGTAGTAGGGGCCTTTGTCTGCCAGTGGATACATTGTGCTGTTGGGGTAGGGGTTGACTTCGTGGCCGCTGTCTTCGTTGAACTTGGTCCACAGGGGATGCCACTCCCGGTCGTACAGGTAGTCGCCCCGCTGGAAATCCAGGTCCTTGCCCTTGCGGGCGAACTCGTTGAAGCGTTTGAAAGTTTCCTCCAGACTGTCGGCAAACGATTTGTCCAGCTGGAAATCGCCCGTTTTACCGGCCAGGCCGGCAAGGCGGTCGCGAAGCTTGACGGAGAGATCGCCAAAGGTCTGGCCGGAAACAACGTAGCTGGCGCGACTGTGCACCGGTGGCAGACCCGTGCCGCTGCCGGTGGACTCTGCAACCCTGTCATCGTAGATCATAAACAGCAGCTGGTTCGGGTACTCTGCATTGGCAACATCGAAATCGAAATGGGCGCGGGTGCGGTCATTGTAATTACGGTGCTCGTCCACCACCCGCCTGCCGTATTTGTTGACCAGGAACATGGCGTCGCCGGGGGGTACGAACATGGGCGCGCCCACGGCCCGGTTTTCCAGGGCCTGTTCCAGTACCACCTGACTGCGCCAGGCGCCGGACAGGTTGCCCATCCGGGCACCGACACGGCCGGCCATGGGAATCAGGTCGCCGGTGGCGGATTGCTGGCCGCAGGAGCCGTAGATAAACATGTCCTGATAGGCGCGGATCATTTCCACGTTGTGAACGTAACCGCCGGTACCGAAAATCACGCCCTTGCGGGTCCGCACGTTGGTGATCCCGCCGTTGTGCTGCACGGCAACCCCGACAACCACGTTATCTTCCACGAGGATGTCGGTGACCTGGTGATCCGTTTCGATGGCGACGTTGCGCTCGCCGAGCCAGGACTCCATCTGCCCGATCATGCCGAAGCCGTGGGCGTAGTCACCGTTGTCGGTGGCTACTGCCAGGGCCCGGCGCTTGGGCAACTTGTTTTCCGGCACATCGGGCAGGTAGTCGGTCGCCGGCACATCGAGATGGAACATCTGGAATTCCCGGACATTCAGGGCGCCGGTTTCCCGCATATGGTCGGTCATTTTCCAGCCATTGTCATAGAACGCCGCCAGCCGGGCAAAGGCCTCTGGGGTCAGGCCCATATGGGGCGCGTCGGGGCTGTACTGGCCGGGATAGGCGTAGCGGGCCAGGTATTGGAGGCACTCGGTGCGGTCGTCGGTGATGCCTTCATTGCGAAGGATGAAATGGTTGGGAATCCAGAAAACGGCCCCCGACTTCGCGGTGGTGCCGCCCGGGACCGGGGCCTTTTCGAAAACGGCAACCTCGGCACCGCCGTCAACAGCCGTAACGGCGGCGGTCAGGGCGGCGGCGCCGCTACCCACGCAGACAATATCCACTTCCCGGTCCCAGCGACGTTTTTCGCCGGCGGCTGTCATGGTGCCGGTGCCGGCCACCGCCGCCGTGGCGCCCGCCATTGCGGTACCGGCAATCCCGGCCAGGATCTGGCGACGAGTCAGGGGGGTCGATTTCTTATCAGTCATTTCGTGATTCCTAAAATTTATTATCGCCAAGTGGGGAACCGGCTATATCTGCGCCGGTCCCACGTGGGATTGTTGCCGGCGGTTTTCAGGCGGCAGAGTCATCCTCGACACGGACAATCATCTTGCCCTCATTGGTGCCGTCAAATAGCTTCTGGAAAGCTTCCAGCGTGTTTTCGAAGCCATCGACGATTTCCTCCCTGAAGTGGATGCGGCCTTCCTCGAGCCACTGGGCCATCTGCTTGACACCCTCGGGGAAGCGGTCGAAGTAATTGCTCACCAGGTAGCCCTGGACGACCGCGCTTTTTGCCAGAATCTGCCACCAGTTATAGGGGCCGGGCACGGGCTCTTTGGCGTTATAGCCGGAAATGGCGCCGCAAAAGACGATGCGGGCGTGGTCCCTGAGGTTGAGCAGTGCCGCATCGAGGATCTCGCCGCCGACGTTGTCGAAATAAACGTCCACTCCCTCGGGACAGGCTTCGGCAATGGCGTCCACCAGGGAACCACAGGTCTTGTAATTGATGGCCTTGTCGAAGCCGAGATCTTCGGTGATCCAGCGGCATTTCTCATCGCTGCCCGCCAGGCCGACCACCTTGCAGCCCTTGATCTTGGCAATCTGGCCGCCGAGGGAGCCCACTGCGCCGGCGGCGGCACTCATCAGAACGGTCTGCCCGCTCTTAATCTGGCCGGCTTCGAGAAGGCCGAAATAGGGCGTCATGCCCACGGCGCCAAAAATGTCCAGATAGTACTGCAAGGGGTATTGGTTGTCGGCGGGAATCTTTACCAGTGTCCCGCCTTCGGCGACGCTGTAGTCTTCCCAGGCATTCATGCCCCATACTTCATCGCCTTCCGCGAAATCGGGGTGGCGACTTTCGACCACCCGTCCGACAGTGGTGCTGCGGATTGGCGCGCCCAACTCAATGGGCGGCAAATAGTTGGGCTCGTCCCTCATCCAGCCGCGGATCGCGGGGTCGATGGAAAAGTAGAGATTCTTAATCAGCACCTGGCCCTGGCCAGGGGAGGGAACGGCAACATCCCGTCGCCGGACGTCGTCGCTGGTGGGGCGGCCCTCGGGCCGTTGATGCAGATAAAACTGCCGATTAACTGCTTCTGTCATGGAGCTCCCCCTGGTTGAAAATCTTGCCGGTTCCAGCGGATTCGATCCAGGTGGCTTGCCGGCTGTAATTAGTCGACGTTATCCCAGTTCTATATAAAAATCAATCACGATTGTTTCCTTGGTGCGGGGCGTTACCCTTTGTGCAGTGCTCCGGTGCCTTCCTTCTAAAAAAACAATCTTGTCTTGTTTTTTTAGATAGGTTAAGCTTTTCTGCTATCTTCAGGTAAAGTGAAGGCCGGATCCGGGGGCGGATGACCCTTCGGCCAGCCGCTGATCGAAGGGCGGGCATTGACGAGAAGGGTGCACAAAGCCGGTCGCGGGGCCAGACAGCAGGCGCCCCGGCCCTGAGCCTCGACGATCAGGCACGGCATCGGAAATTCAGGAACCGTAACGAGGACTGCTATGGCGGATCAATATCATCGGCTGTTCCCCACCGAGGAACTGGCGAAAAACAGCAGCAAACCGGTTGAGGTCGGGGGCCACAATATCCTGGTTTGCAATGCCAACAACGAATTCTATGCCATCGAAAACCAGTGCACCCACCAGGCATCGAAACTGGAAGGAGGCCGGATCCGCAACTGTTTTATTTCCTGTCCGCTCCATGGCGTTCGATTCGATCTGCGCGACGGCCATCCCAAGGGCGAACTGACCAAGATTCCGGTAAAAACCTACCCGACCCGGGTGGTCGACGGTTATGTGGAAGTGGAGGTGGATTCCTAGCGAGAACCATTTAGGCCGGTATGCGCTCTCTATCCCGCCGATCATCCCTCCACAAATGGGATAGGGTGGGACGCTTTCGATTGTTGGTGATTTATCCACCTCAGAAATATACAGGAATACCTTATGGACTTTCATCTTTCCCCGGAAATCGAAGACTACCGTCAGCGGATTCGCGCCTTTGTCGAGGAGCACATCCTGCCGCTGGAGGACGATTCTGCCAATTACGACGAGCACGAGAACATCCGCCTGGATGTGCTCGATGAGATGCGGGAGAAAGCCCGGTCCGAGGGGCTCTGGGCCTTCCAGATGCCGCGCGCCCGGGGCGGACGGGAAGTGGGCATTGTCGGCATGGCCGCCCTCTACGAGGAGATGAATCGCTCCATTTTCGGCCCGGTCTGCTTCAATAGCGGCGCCCCGGACGACGGCAACATGATCCTGCTCAACAAGGTCGGCACCGACGCCCAGAAGGACAAGTGGCTGCAGCCCATCATTGACGGCAGGGTCCGCTCGGCCTTTGTCATGACCGAGGCGGACCCCGGTGCCGGCTCCGACCCCGCCGGCATGATGAAGACCACCGCCGAAAAGCAGGGCGACAAGTGGGTGGTCCACGGCCGTAAATGGTTTATCACCGGGGCCGAGGAATCGACGCATTTTATCCTCATTGCCCGCACTTCGGACGATCCCCGCAAGGGCCTTTCCGCGTTTATGTTTCACCGGGATCAGCCGGGCTGGAAGATTGACCGGCGCATCGAGATTATGGGCCCGGAGGAGCACGGCGGTCATTGTGAACTGAGCTTCGATGGCCTGGAAATTGCCGACGAGGACCGCCTGATGAATGTGGGCGACGGCCTGAAGGCCACCCAGATCCGGTTGGGCACGGCGCGGTTGACCCACTGCATGCGCTGGTTGGGCCTGGCCAAGCGTTCCATGGAAATCGCCCAGGAGTACATTTCCCGGCGCCGGGCTTTCGGCAAGACCCTGGCTGAGAACGAGGTCATCCAGAACATGATGGGCGCGGTGGCCATGGATATCCAGGTGGGTCGCCTGCTGACCATGAACGCCGCCTGGAAACTGGATCAGGGCGACTTTGCCCGCAAGGAAGTCTCCATGGCCAAGATTCACGTGGCCGACACCCTGCACCGGGCGGTGGATACGGCCATCCAGCTCAATGGCGCCCGCGGCTATTCGAAAGACACCGTTCTGGAATGGATCTACCGCTACGCCCGGCAGGCCCGGCTGGTGGACGGTGCCAGCGAAGTGCACAAGATGGTGCTGTCCCGTTTCTATGCCAAGGAAGGCAACGATTTCTGGTCCTGGGGCGTATGAGGCAAAGCCGATGGCCGAGTCGCTGAACATCCGGGCCCTGGAGTCCTATCTGCCCACGCACATCGAAGGCTTCGAGGGCCCCATCCGTGCGAAAAAATTCTCCGAGGGGCAGTCGAACCCGACATTCCTCCTGACCACGCCGAACCGGCGCTATGTATTGCGTCGAAAGCCGCCCGGCCAGCTTCTCAAGTCGGCCCACGCCGTGGACCGGGAGTACCGGGTGCTGTCGGCCCTGGCCGATACCGAGGTGCCGGTACCCCGTGTCTACCATCTGTGCGAAGACGAGTCCGTCATCGGTTCCATGTTCTATGTTATGGAGTTTGTCGACGGCCGGATTTTCTGGGACCCGGCCCTGCCGGACCTGGCCCCGGACGAGCGCAGCCAGGTCTACCAGGAAATGAACCGGGTGCTGGCGGCGATCCATTCGGTGGACCTGAAAGCCACGGGCCTCGAGGATTTCGGTCGTTCCGGCAACTATTTCGAGCGCCAGGTGGGGCGCTGGACCAAGCAGTACCGTGCCGCCGAAACCGACAGCATTCCCGAAATGGATGCCCTGATCGACTGGTTGCCGGCACACATGCCCGGCGATGACGATGTCACCAGCCTGATTCACGGGGACTACCGCATCGATAACCTGATGTTCGCCCCGGACAGCCTGGAGGTGGTGGCGGTTTTCGACTGGGAGTTGTCGACCCTGGGACACCCCATTGCCGATCTCGCCTACCAGATGATGCAGCGCTACATGGGCCGGGACTGGCAGATTCGGGGTCTGGCTGGCCTCGACACTGAGCAGCTCGGAATCCCGGGCGAGGGCGAATATATCGATCAGTACTGCCGCCGTATGGGCTGGCAGGGCATCGACAACTGGTCCTTTTACCTGGCGTTTTCCTTCTTCCGGTTTGCCGCCATTTGCCAGGGTGTCAAGAAGCGGGCGCTTGATGGCAACGCTTCCAGCGACGAGGCAGAAGGCGTCGGCGCCATGGCTGAACCCCTGGCAAAACTTGGCTGGGAAATTGCTCAAGACGCATCGGGTAAGTAGCAGCCCGCCAAAGGCAGAGTCCAAAAGAGTCCAAAATAGCCCAAACCGGTACATGCCTGAAAAGGGCGCCGCCGGCATCGCCGAGGCGAGAACCCGAACTGAAGTCGGACAGGAATAATAAGTCTTTCTCGCCATACCCGATCCGGTTTTTCCTGGTCGCTGACGCCGTCACCGGGCATCAGTCAGACAGGCTGCAGCCCCAGATAGCCCGCCGCCATTAAAAAAGCTTCCTGCTGGTATTCCTCGTCTTCCAGCTTCAGGAAATCATTTCCGGGTGGCGCGGAGACAACCACCCAGAGAGCGGAGCCCCGGATAATATTGTGCACATAGCGCACCGCCTTGCCGATATCCGGCCGGGCGATCAGGTCCGCATGGGGCTGGTAAAGAGTGGTCAGCACAGTGCAAACATGCTCGTTCCAGTCATTCTGCATGTCCTGAATCACCGGGTTTACGCTTCTTTGCCGCTCAATCATCCGCGTGATGCCGGGGTCGTTGCGGGCCGAACTGAAAATGATCTCAATGTGGAAATCGAGCACTTCCAGGGGTCCCTTGTCCCGCCAGAATTCTTCCCGGGTCATCTCCGCCAGCTGCGCGAAACGCGCCCGGCGATAGGATTCCAGTACGGCATACAGGATCGACTGCTTGTCCGGAAACCGATGGTAAATCGAGCCCACCGAAACACCGGATTTTTTTGAGATCTGGGTGATGGTGGTTTCGTCGTAGCCATTGGCGAGGAACAGCTCCTTGGCGGCGAGCAGAATCTTTTGCAAGCCCTTGCGGCTGCGATCCTGGCTCGGGGCGTAGACCCATTCGGTATCATGGAGCCACTCAATGGTGACGTGTTCGTGCAGTGGTGTCCGGGACATGTTTTCCTTCGTGACTATGTCTCTGGGGGCCTCTGGGCGCCTCTGGGGAAGCCAGCCGCAACTATACTGCATCAGAACGCAGGCTGCTGCACCTGCCTGCCCATTTAGTTTCAGCTTTTTCCATTTCGTTGATAACCACTGGCTGATTGGGTGTTGACAAAGTAGAATTACCATTCTAGATTAGGCGGTCATAAGTTTAAGGGGGTCAATCATGCAAAAACCCGAACGCCATCCGCTCACCATGGACGGCCGGGACCGCGCCCTGCTGCGCGGCGACCCGATGACCGGCGATCGCTATTACTCCCGGGAGTTCGCCCAACGGGAATGGGAGCAAATGTGGACCCGAATATGGCACGTGGCCGGCCGGGTCAGCGAACTGGAAGAGGCCGGGGACTTTATCGTCCACGACTTTATGAACGAGTCCGTTATTTGCGTGCGCCAGCGGGACGGGTCGATCCGTGCCTTTTACAACGCCTGCGGTCACCGGGGCATGCGCCTGGTGGGGGAGAGCGGCCATGTCCCCGCTTTTCACTGTCCTTATCATGGCTGGGTCTGGGGCTCCGACGGCGTGCTCGAGGACCTGCCCGACCCCGACGATTTCCCCCAAAACCCCTGTGGCACGCGCAAGCTCGAAGAGTTGCGCTGCGACACCTGGGGCGGTTTTGTCTGGTATACGATGAACGAGAACGCCCCGCCGTTGCTGGATTACCTGGAGCCCATTCCGGAACTCTACAAGAACTACCCCATGGATACCCTGGTGCGGGTGTTCTGGATGAAGATCGACCTCAACACCAACTGGAAGTTTGCCACCGACAACTTCAGCGAGTCCTACCATACCCATACGGCGCACCCCCAGGTGCCGCCCTGGATTGACCAGGACGTGGCCAGCGCCCGGCACGAAATGTTTCCCAATGGCCACGGCCGAACTGTCCAGCCCATGCGCCCGTCTCTCACCGAACGACCGCCGGAAGGCACGGAACATCCTTTCGATGCGGTGCTTCGGCAGTGGGATATCGACCCGGACAGTTACCCGGATTACGAAACCAAGGCCATGCAGGGCTGGCGCGACCTCAAGGCCGCCAAGCGGCAGTTGTGGAAGGAGCGCGGCTACCTCCACTACGAACACATGAACGACGAGGAGCTCACCGACAGCCCGCATACGGTCATTTTTCCCAATGTCACCCTGTCCTTTCTGCCGGACAACGTGATCTTTTTCCGCACCGAGCCCCATCCGGAAGACCCCAACAAATGCACTTTCGATCTCTGGTGCATGGCTTTCCCGGTGGCCGGGATGACCGAAGTGGAATCGATCATGGCCGGCATGCAGCCCCTGGAGGAGGCGGAGTTCGACCACCGGCAATTCGATGGCGGTCGGGGGGTGCCCGAGATCGAGGGCCAGATCGTCTACCAGGACATGATGCTGGCGGAAGGGATGCAGCGGGGCATGCATTCCCGGGGTTACCGGGACGCCTACCTGGCCGGCCAGGAAACCCGGGTGCGTTTCTTTCACGAGGTGCTCAACGACTATCTGGAAGGGCGCAAATAACAGGCCTTTTGATTGCCGCCGGCGGGCCCGGCGGCCGCCGGGCAAAATTATTTTCAGGGGAAATACAAAATGTCGGAAACACAATCACTCGAGCAGGAAGTGCAACGGCTGCGAGACCTGGAGGAGATCAGAACCCTCAAGCACAAATATTCCTACGGCGCCAATATCATCGACGGCAAGTCCGGCGACCTGAAGGCATTCGCCGCGCTCTTTGCCGAGGATGCCACCTTCGATGTGGGCATGGGCGAGGCCCGGGGCCCTGCGGAAATCGAGGCCATGATGAAAGAACTGACCACCCAGTGGCGCTGTGCCATGCACTACATGCTGAACCCTGTCATCGAACTGGACGGCGATCGCGCGACCGGAATGGTAACCGGGCTCTTTGCCTTTACCTCCGATGACAACCCCTCGCCGGTGTGGCTCTCCAATATCTATCGGGACAGTTTTGTCCGCACTGCAGACGGCTGGCGTATCCAGTCCGTGACTGTCCAGCAGACATTTGCCGATCCGGTTTTTCTCGAGGGCTATTCGGAGCATTTGCAGTGATCCGGGCCTTCACTGGATTTTCCCCTGGCTCCGCAACCCTGTTGATCAGCCATACGAATGCCCAGCCAACAGGTCGCGATGGGCTTGAAGGTCCGCACCTGGTTGAGGACCCCGTCACTGCCAGGCTTGGTATCTCGAACTCATAAGGGACATTGATCGGAGCCGGGGAGATTTATCCCATTTTAAAAAAATACAGTACGCATTGTTTTTATTATATTGGGCGTATTATTATCCAGATACAAACAACCAAACGAAATAAGGGGGTACCATGAAATCCATAAAAAGCACCAGACATCTGACCCGTACCGCGCCGGCGTTGGGCGCGGCAATCTGCCTTGCTGCTGGCAGCCTTGCCAATGGGGTACTGGCCCAGGACCAGGCCGGCGGACGGCGTATGCTCGAAGAGGTGGTGGTGACCGCCCAGAAACGCCAGGAAAGCCTGCAGGATGTACCCCTGGCGGTGAGTGCCGTAACCGGGGACAAGATTGCCGATCTTCATATCACCGATCTCCAGGGCCTCCGGGGCTCCGTGCCCAACGTCCAGATCAATAATTTCAGCAATACGCCCAACGGCGCTGTGTTCTTTATCCGCGGCGTAGGTGTCTCGGAACCGGATCCCTACGCCGGCAATACCGTGTCCGTGGTAGTGGACGGCGTGCCCCAGACCTTCAACATGATCGCCCTGCTGGATTTGTTCGATATCGAGCGGGTGGAGGTGTTGCGCGGCCCCCAGGGCACGCTCTTTGGTGCCAACACCACCGGCGGCGTTATCAATGTGGTGACAAACCAGCCCACCGGTGAGTTCGGCGGCAAGGCCGAATTGTCGGTCGGCAACTGGGACCGGCGGGATGCCAAACTGGCGGTGGATTTCCCGATTATCGAGAACGTCCTGGCTGGCAAGGTCACCCTGATGCACCACCAGCGCGACGGCTGGGTGGATAATGTGGTCAATGGCGACGACATGGGTTCCCAGAACATAACCGCCGGCAGGGGCTACCTGAAATGGACTCCCGCCGATGATTTCGATGCCACACTTATGACCGAATACGTGCGCAGCCGCAACGGCTCGCCCATCGTGGTGAGCGGCGCAGTGCCGGGCGAGGCCCTGTTCGTGCCCCCGGGGACCCAGGGTATGTACCAACAGCCCTGTGTTTCCGTCAATCAACCGTGCGATGCCCCCGACGATTACGACTCGGCAAACAGCTCCGTGCCGGACCAGAGTGACCGGGACACCTACTCCGCCACCCTGACCATGAACTGGTACGACACAGGTATCGGTGACGTGGTGTCCATCACCGGTTACAAGGAGTTCGAGCTGGAAGAATACACGGACCAGGACGGCACGCCACTGTTCCTGGACGATACCTTCCGCGAGACGGAGGGCTGGCAGTTTTCCCAGGAGTTGCGTACCACTATCAACCTCACCGACAGGCTGGAAATCCTGCTGGGCGGTTTTTATCTGCAGACCCACTACGAGCACCTGCAGGACTTCCGTATCCAGTTCGCCGCGCCGGGGTTCCGCCAGGAAAACCCCCAGGAGCAGGACCGGTGGGCCGGCTCCGTCTTCGGGCAGGCCTACTATGACCTGACCGACAAGCTGCAACTGTTGTTCGGCCTGCGCTTCACCCATGAAGAAAAGGAAATGGAAGCGGGCATCCGGAATTTTATCGACCTCGACGGTATGGTGGATTTTGGCGGCGGTATTCCCATAGGCGGCTTCCTGGTGGAAGACGAGGATGAATGGGATAACTGGGGCGGCAAGATCGGCTTGAATTACCAGCTTAATCCCGACGTGCTGCTCTACGGTTACTACGCCCGTGGCTTCAAATCCGGTGGCTTTACCGGCCGTGTGGGGATTCCCGCGGATATCGGGCCCTTTGACCCGGAGAAGGTGGACACCTACGAAGCCGGCATCAAGGGTGATTTCTTCGACGGAATGATGCGCGCCAACCTCGCCGCGTTCTACACCGAATACGAGGATATGCAGCTGGCGCAGATCTATTTCACCGAGGACGCCATGGGCACCATCGTTCAGGGCAACACCATCCTCAATGCCGCCACGTCCACCATTCAGGGCCTGGAATTGGAAATGACCTTCCTGCCACCGGTACCCGGACTGACCATCGGTGCGACCCTGGGTTACCTGGACGCTGAATTCGACGAGTTCGAGGCTTTCGACCCCAATATCGGCAGCTTCGTGGATTACTCCGGTAACGATCTCCAGAACACGCCGGAATTCACCGGTTCCCTCAGTGCCACCTACGAGTTTCCGCTGGCGGATGGTGAGGCCCGGGCCCGGGTTGAATACCAGTACAGCGACGAGAAGTACCTGACGTCGTTCGACAACTCGCCGCGCACCCTGATCCAGTCCACCGACCTGGTCAACGCCACCCTGGACTGGAGTCCCGACAACGGCAACTGGACCATCGGCCTGTGGGCACGGAACCTGACCGACGAACGCTATCTCGCAAGCGTTTTTGAGGCGAGAGGGACCCTCGCCATCGCCAACTACGCACCGCCGCGGGAATGGGGTGCCTCCGTCAAGTTTGAATTCTAGAGAGGTAATGACATGAAAAGAGTTGAAGGCAAGGTCGCCATCGTTACCGGCGCTGCCTCCGGCCTCGGCGCTGCCGACGCCCGCCTGCTTACGCAGGAGGGTGCCCGGGTGGTGTTGACCGATATCAACCGGGACCAGGGCGAGGCGCTGGCCCGGGAGCTGGAGGGAGCCCTGTTTATCGAGCATGACGTGCGCGATGAGGATCAGTGGCGGAAAGTCATCGATAAGATCCTCGAGCATTTCGGTCGTCTCGACGTGCTGGTGAACAATGCCGGCCTGGTGCAGTTCAGCTCCATCGAGGACACCACGCTCGAGCAGTACCGCTTTCTCAACGGGGTGATGTCGGAGGGCACGTTCCTGGGCTGCAAGCACGCTATTCCCGCCATGGCAAGGTCCGGCGGCGGTTCCATTATCAATATGTCGTCCGTGGCGGCCATCAAGGGCGTCGGGTCTATTGCTTCTTATACAGCGGCGAAGGGGGCGATACGTTCCCTGACCCGGTCGGTGGCGGTGCACTGCCAGGAGCAGAAGTACAACATTCGCTGCAATGTCGTTCTGCCCGGTGCCCACGATACTCCCATGACCCAGGCGGCCCTGCGGGATTTGCCGGAATCGGAAGCGGGGCTCGACCAGATCCGCGATCAGGGCCAGGGCCGAGCGGAGGACGTGGCCAATCTTGTGGTCTTCCTGGCCTCGGAGGAATCCCGGCAGATTACCGGCACCGAGATCGTTATCGACAACGGGGAGACCATGAAATGAGCGATGTGGAAACGCTTGCCCGTGAATTGCGCGAGCTCACCGCCCGTCGCGATATTTACGACGCCGTGTGCCGCTATATGCGCGGCCAGGACCGCTTGCTGCCGGATTTGCAGATGTCCGCCTTCCATGAGGATGCCCGGGTGGATTGTGGCCTGTTCGCCGGCTCGGCGGCGGAGTTCGTGGAGTTTGCCCAGGGTTTTCTCGGCAACCTCAAGTCGAGCCATCACCTGATCGGCCAGGCGGACATCCAGGTGGATGGCGACAAGGCCACCGGCGAGGTCTATTTCATCGCCCACCACAGGCTGGTGGAGGACGGTGAGGAAAAAGACCTGTTCGTTTCCGGCCGTTACCGGGACCGCTACGAAAATCGGGGTGACGGCTGGAAGATCGCCGACCGGCGAGAGCTTGTCGACTGGGCCCGAACCGATCCCGCCGCCGACGCTTTTCTGGCGGATAACCCCTCAATCATCCTCGGCCGGCGCGGCCGGGATGGTTAGCCGGAACTGATTTCAATTCTTATAGCCACAGGAGGCTCACCTTATGAGCTCGAAACACAACAAAATACCGGACTTTGCCATGAACTCTCCCGGCCCCAGTGTCCAGGAGATTCTGGCCAGCACCAAGGAAGAAGTGCCCTATCCCCTAGATTTCGAGGCCTACAAATACCTGGGCACCGACGACATCGATTACAGTCGCTACACCTCCCGGGAATTTTTCCAACAGGAGATGGACCGGATGTGGGCGCGGGTCTGGCAGTGGGCGTGTCGCGAGGAGCACATTCCCGAACCGGGTGACTATGTGGTGTACGATATCGGTGCCAACTCCTTTATCGTAATGCGTACCGAGGAGGGAGAGATCAAGGCCTTCTACAATGCCTGCCTCCATCGCGGCACCATGCTGGCGCGCAGTGGAGAGCACGGCTCGGTACCGCAGCTCACCTGCCCCTACCACGGCTGGACCTGGAACCTGGATGGCAGCCTCAGGGAAATCCCCAGCGAGTGGGACTTCGCCCATGTCCAGTGTGAAAAATTCAGCCTGCCGGAAATCAAGGTGGATACCTGGGGCGGCTTTGTTTTTATCAACATGGATCCCGATGCCAAACCGCTGAAGGACTATATTTCACCGCTGGATGAACACTTCAAGCGCTGGAATCTCGAGGACCGTTACATCGCCGTCCATGTCCAGAAGGAACTGCCCTGCAACTGGAAAGCCGCGGCGGAAGCCTTTATGGAAAACTACCACACCAAGACGGTCCATCCTCAACTGATCCCCAGTTCCTCCGGGCCCAGTACCCAGTACGACATCCTTGGGGAACACCTGTCCCGTTTCTACAACCTGACCACCGTGCCCGATCCGGTGATCGGGCGGGAGCTCAGCGAACAGGAGCGCCTCGACCTGGCGTTGATGGGAGACAGTTCCATGCGCCAGAAAATCGAAGTGCCAAAAGGCGGGACCGCACGCCACTACCTGGCGCAATTCGTACGCGAACAGTTAGAGGCCAACGATGTGGAGATGGGAGATCTTACCGATGCCGAGATTATCGACACCATGGAATACTCCCTGTTTCCCAATATGTTCCTGTTTCCGGGACTTTCCCTGCCCATGATCTATCGCTTCCGGCCCCTCAGCACGGATCCGGACAAGAGCCTGTTTGATCTGCTGTTCCTGCGGCCAGTGCCGCGCTCCGGCGAGCGCCCGGACCCGCCGGAACCCACCTACGTGGGTATGGAAGAGTCCTATACCACCGTCGCGGAAATGGACCGGGGCATGGCGGAAGTCTACGACCAGGACACCAGCAACATGGAACGCCAGCAAAAGGGCTTTTACGCCTCCCGCAAGCGGGGCCAGACCCTGGGCAATTACCAGGAAGTGCGCATCCGTCATTTGCACCAGACGCTGGATCGTTACCTTGCCGATTGACGGAGACCTCGGTATGAAAGCCGGTCGTTGCGGGCGGACCACAAAAAGGAGTAAGGCCATTTGAACCAGCGCCAAACAATACGCCGGCGAGCCCTGTTTCTGTTTGGGCTTGCCATTGTACTGCCCGGCTTGGCAGAGGCGGCGCCGGCTGGCGGGGATGCGGACAGCCATCCGGGCAAAGCGGTTTACGACCAAGTGTGCGCTACCTGCCACGAGGCGGGGGTGCCTCGGGCGCCGAGCCAGAAGATGCTTTACTTCTTATCCCCCCAATCCATCTACCGGGCGCTTACCGAAGGGGTCATGCAACCCATGGCCGCCGGCCTCTCCAATGAAGAGAAGATTGACGTGGCGGAGTACCTCACCGGCAGCGAGCTGGTATTGGGCGAAAAGCCCAATTTGCGGCAATGCGAAGGTGAAGCGGCACGGTTTGACTATAGCCGGCCGCCTGAGTCCACCGGCTGGGGAATGACCCCCGGCAATACCCGGGAGGTCTCCTCCGACGTCGCAGGCATCACCCGCGCTAATGTCCAGGATCTCCAATTAAAATGGGCGTTTGCCTTCCCGGAAACCACCAGGGTCCGCTCCCAGCCCATGGTCGCGGGGGGTGCCGTGTTTGGCGGCAGTCAGGGGGGATACGCTTATGCCCTCGATGAGAATAGCGGCTGCGTGCGCTGGGAATTTCGCGCCAGGGCGGAAGTGCGCACCGCGATTATCGTTTCTCCCTGGAAAGCCGGCGACGAGTCCGCCCGGCCCATGGCGTATTTTGGGGATTACCTGGGCAAACTCTACGCCCTGGATGCCGTATCCGGAGAACTGGTGTGGGAACGTCGGCCCGATGAGCACTCCGATGCCACACTCAGCGGCGCCCCGACGCTTCACGACGGCACCCTTTACGTCCCCGTCTCGTCCATGGAGGTGACGTCCGCCATTCGCCCCACCTACGAGTGCTGCACATTTCGCGGCTCCGTGGTCGCCTACGACGCGCGAACCGGCAAACAGCTATGGAAGACATACACCATCCCGGAGGCTCCGTCGGTACGGGGGAAAAATTCGTCGGGCGCGGACCGGTACGGCCCTGCCGGTGCGCCGGTATGGAACAGCCCGGCAATCGACCGCAAACGCAATCAGTTGTTGGTGGGCACAGGGCAGAACTACGCCTCGCCGGCCAGCAAAACCAGTGACTCGATTATCGCCATGGACCTGGACAGCGGGCATATTAACTGGGTATTCCAGGCCACGGAGAACGATGTCTGGAACGGCGCCTGCGAGATGACGGACCGCGCCAACTGCCCGGCCGAGGACGGCCCGGACGTGGACTTCGGCGGGCCGCCGGTGGTTGCCACAGCCAGCGATGGCCGGGATTACATTGTCGCCGGGCAAAAGTCGGGAGCGGTCTGGGCGCTGGAGCCCGCCACCGGCGAGGTGATATGGAACAGGAAAATGGGCCGGGGCGGGCTGCTGGGCGGCGTGCACTTTGGCATTGCGGTGGCCGGCGACCGGGTATTCGTGCCCATTAACGATTCCGACCTGGTAAGCAAGTATGCCGATGACTATGACAGCAGCAAATGGCCGGGGGAGCCGAACCCCGGTTTGTACGCACTGGATATCAAAACCGGGAAAGTGATATGGGAGTGGCAGGCCGTTTCGGCCTGTGGTGATCGGCCCGGATGCAAGAAGGGCAATGATCCGGTAGTGACCGCAACACCGGAACTGGTTTTTTCCGGGAGTCAGGATGGCCATCTGCGCATCCACGATGCGGCCACGGGCGAAGTGCTGTGGGCGTTTAATACGGCACGGGAATTCAGCACCCCGTCCGGCGGTCGGGCACTGGGAGGGTCCCTGGAAGGCCCCACGGGGGCGGTGCTGCAGGACGGCATGATGTTCCTGAATTCCGGTTACCTGTTTAATCAACACATGCCCGGCAATGCACTGCTCGCCTTCACCGTCAAAAATGACGGTGATAACGAAAACGAGCAGGCCGTGGGGAAAGAGGCAGAAGCCCGGTAGTAGTCCGGTAACTGTCGAGCTCCGCCGTCCAGGGCGGCGGACAACTTCATCAAACCGTGGGGAAGATATGGTTTCACTTAACGACGAACAAAGGACCGGCCTGCAAGCACTGGCGCACAAACAGGCCATCGAGCAGTGCCTGGCGCGACATGCCCGGGGCATCGACCGCACCGACCCGGACCTGCTCAAGTCCGCCTACCACGAGGATGCCCGGGTCAACTACGGGTTTTTTGCCGGGCCTGCCTCGGAAATGGCGGACATGCTGGTGGAAATGCAGCGCCCCGCGCCCATTACCCTGCACCGGCCCAGTAACGTCTGGATAAAGATCCAGGGGGACCGGGCCGTGACCGAGAGCTATGTTCTTGCCTATGCTGAATCGGAACTGGAACAGGGTAATATCCAGACCCTGGTCGGAGGACGCTACCTCGATCACCTCGAAAAGCGCAGTGGCGACTGGAGAATCACCCATCGGACCTACGTTCTCGACTGGAACAGCAATCGCCCATCCACCGTCAACCTGGCGGAAAGTTCTTTTGCCAGCGATAACTTCCTGCCACTGGGCGCCCACGGTGCCCGGGATCCCGGTAATCTCTTCCTGGCGGTTGAGGCCGCCGGTTTCAAACCTAATTCACAGAGGAAAGCCACCATGAGCACCGAGGCACTGACCGACAATGACATCGACGCCATGCTGTCCCGGCCGGTTCTTGAGGAACTGCTGACCACCTACTGCCGGGCCGTCGATCGCACCGATGCCGACCTATTGGCATCCATTTTCCACGACGATGCCACTGTGGTGACGGGGCATTTCAATGGCCCGGGCAAGGAGTTCGCCCGGGAAATCACCGGCTGGTGCCGGGACAATACCCTGCGCACTTTCCACACCGTCAGCAACCAGTGGTTCGATATCGACGGCGACAAGGCGGTGGGCGAGACCTACGTAATCGCGGTGCAATCGGCCCCCGACGAATCCGGACAGGCGCTGGATACCCTGGTGGGGGGACGATACCTGGATAAATTCGAGCGCCGCGAGGGCACCTGGAAAGTGGTCCAGCATACCTTTGTCATGGACTGGAATATGAGCCAGCCCTCCACGGCGGTTTTCGACGAGGACATGTTCGGCCAGATGGTTCAGGGCACCCGCGGGGCAGAGGACCCGGTTTACGCATTCTGGAAATCCGCGGGTTAATAAGCGTTACCCCGAGCGGACGGCGGTCTGTGGCTAAGGCTAACCGGACCGCCGCGACTCAAGGAACAGGGGTCAGACGCTGGCCTCGGCCCTGGCTTTATCCCGGGCTCGAGCAGTTTCCTGATCGAAAGGCTCGATACACCACTGAATACCGCGCCGTAGCAGCTTGTAGAATACCGGCAGGTCCCAGGCGCAGCGGTCGATGGTTGGCCAGTAATCCATAAGCGGCTGCATGTCATAGTGGTGACGGCAGTGGCCCAGCGTCAGGTACAAGACCGCGCCTTCACCGATCTCGTGGATATAGAATACCGGATGGCGGGCGTGCTCCCATTCGTCCTCGACGAACCCTTCCGCCTTGCCGCCGAACTCGGTATCCAGTAACACCTTCAGTTCACCGTAGGTTTTCATCAGGTAGAGTTCATCGGTGCTCTCGAACGGCTCGATGTCTTTGACAAGGGGGTGGTCCGGGTCCGCCACCTCGACCTTGTAGGGCTCGATGGGCGGATGGGAGCGGAACATGGAGCCCAGCGTCTCCACGTACAACGGTGCCCAGTCGGGGGTGCCGAACAGGCCGTTGGACATCAGCCGGATGATGGAGTTGGTGCCGTGCAACGCGTACCAGCGCCCGCCCCGCTCGACCCACGCGCGCAGTGCCTCCTGGGCTTCCAGGGACGGCACCACGTTGCAGGTGTAGGTAATCAACAGGTCCGCTTCCTCGATGGCCTGGATGTTGTCGTAGTCCTCGAAGACCCGCACGCGAAAGCGATCGTCCTCGGCCAGGAGTTTCAACAGTTCCAGGCGGGCGAAATCAATATCGTGCCACACGCCGCCGGCAATCAGGACGCAGTCGATTCGGCCGGCTCGTCTCGCATCAGTGCTCATATTTTCCACCATTTCGTGGGAGGTTCTCATAATCAGACTGGTCTGTTCCTGCCGCTTTAGCGATTGTTTGCTGGCCAAATAAAAACAAACAGACCGGATTTATATATGGCAAACCTTAGCACCCCCCATAGGCAAAAACAACAGATGGCTACCGTCAGCGGTATCGATGTATTCAGTCTCTTACCGCATCTCAATAGGGTTACGCCGGCTCATGTAACCGATAGAGTGACGTCGGTCCAATGAGAGCCTGTGGGAACACGAATCCGGTACGACTTTCCACGGCACCGGGAATGTTCTCGAAAGTGTTTAAACCGGCACGCCTTTATAGCGGAATATCACAATAATAGTGGCTTCAGATGGCGCTGAGCCGGGATCGGGAAAGGTGAGCGCTGACGTTGAAGCTTTGCAGTGACAGACGGCTGCCGGAAAACACGATGGTCGTCAGAGAGGCGTTATCCATGATTCCCATGAGGGCGGCGATTTCACGCGCCGGCAGGTTGAGAACCCGGCAAACCAGGGCTGCGATAACGCCGGCGGAGGTCACCGCGAGGTAACGCCGTCCTGAAGAGGCATCCGCCCTCAGAGCCGTCAACCATTCACCCAGTTGTGCCAGGAATATCCCGGCCGCGGGTGCTCCGTCGATGGCGACTTCACCGGCAGCCCAGCGATCGATCGTTTCCAGGTACGCTTTCAGGCGCTGTCTGCGGGACGTATCAGGGCCGGAGAATACCGGTTTGCCGGATAGACGCTCCGCGGTTTGCAGGATCTGGCTACCCTCTGCGAACTCATCCAGCAGGTCGACGACTTCCACGGGATGGTTCGCTCCCAGCGCCAGCGCCGTCGTATCCCGATGCCGGTGCCGTGGGCCGGACAATACCCGGTCGAAGTGCCATTGCCGTTCCCGGAAAAAATCGCCGGTGGCGCGGGCCTGGGATTCCCCCAATGTCGAAAGCCTGTCGTAATTTTCTTCACCGAAAGCCGCCTGGCCGTGGCGCAGCAGTGTCAGCGTGCTCATGGCGGCAATTACAGTGAGCTGCAGAGATGGCCGCCGTCGACGACAATCTCCGAGCCGGTCATATAGCTGCCGGCATCGGACGCCAGCAGCAGAAGGGCGCCATCCAGATTGCCGCACTCACCGAAGCGGCGGGTGGGGATGCGGGCGCGAAGTTTCTCTCCTGCCTCACTGGCCAGGAAGTCGGCATTGAGATCCGTGGCCACATAGCCGGGGGCCAGACTGTTGACCCGGATCCCGTGGCGGGCCAGTTCCAGGGCCAGGGCCCGGGTCAGGTGAGTGAGGCCGGCCTTGGAGGCACAGTAGGGGCTGACGCCCCCGGCGACCCGGTCAGCCAGGATGGAAGTGATATTGATAATGCTCCCGGGTTTGCCGGCATCCACCATGGCCCGGCTACTTTCCTGGGCAACCAGCCAGGCGCCCTTGAGGTTGGTGTCGACGATGGCGTCCCAGTCTTCATCGGTAAAATCCAGTGCCCGCTTGGTGCCGGTAACGCCGGCATTGTTGACCACCACATCCGGCACCCCCATCTCGTCCAGGGCCCGACGCACACTGGAGCGATCGGTGATATCCATGGTCGTCGCCCGGGCGTTCCCGCCTTCGTCGTTAATCAGTGCGACGCTTTCCCGGAGTTTTTCGGCTCGCCTTGCCGCAACCACCACCTCGGCCCCGGCCGCGGCAAGGGTGCGGGCAAAGTGCCGGCCCAGTCCCCCGGAGGCGCCGGTTACCAGTACCCGCTTGTCACGGAGATTGAAAAGACTGTCGATAAAAGCATTCTTCATTGCGCTTGCCTCTTTCCCGCGATTGTCGGCCCAGGTATGAAGCTGGCCGGGGACGAATGTTCAATTGTAAAACAATCAGGTCTGTTTTAGTCTGAGCGATAACGGTTCGCCGGGCAACCCCGGCGGGCAGAACGGTAAGCCGATAAGGAGCATTCAAGTGAGCAGAATCCGGAAAATTGATCCCGCCCATTGGGATCTGGAATTGCGCGAACAGTTCCACGCCGACGAAGCCACGGAACTGGAACTGGGCACCATGCGTATGTTCGCCCACCGGCCGGCGATCGCCAAGGGCATTATCGCCCTGGGTGGCGGCATCGCCCGGGATTGGAGCCTGTCTCAACGCCTGAAAGAATTGGTCCGATTGCGGGTGGCGTTCCACAACCAGTGTCGGAGCTGCATGGCCATCCGTTACCGCGATGCGGTAGACGAGGGTGTGGACGAGGACCTGGTGTGTTCCCTGGAAAACCCGCCGGAAGCGCCGGACCTGACGGAGGCGGAAAAGGCCGCTATTGCCTACGCGGATAAGTTTGCCACCAATCACCTGAGCATCGGTGATGCCGACTTCGACGAATTGCGCCGCCACTTCGACGAGAGCCAGTTGGTGGAGCTCGGCACCTGGGTGGCATTTTGCGTGGGCTTCGGCAGGTTAGGGGCGGTCTGGGACATGATCGAGGAATTGCCGGAAACCTTTCAGGACAAGACCAGCGATTCGGTCACACCCTGGAGCGGAGCACCGACGGTAGTGCGCTAACGGCTACACGGGGTGTAGCCCGACGCAACAGAAATCCAAATCCCTTTAGGAGCCGGCTCTGCTGGCGATAAGGGTGGGTATTTTGCCGTGGGTTATCCCTTGCAGAACAAGCTTCTAAAGATGGGTCGAATAGCGGGCACAGCCCGGGCTGCCCTATCTTGATGCTCCGCATCAATGCACCTTGCGTCCCGCTCCCACAGGGGATGGTGGGCCCGCTACCGGTGTGGGAGCGACCCGGTCAGGAGCGACCCTGGTCGCGATTTGCCCTACCTGGTGGCGCCGACGGTTTTACTGACCCGCCAGCTTTTCCTGCAGGCGCTGCATGCCGCGAATCCAGCGATCATGGTCTTCGGCCTTGCGCCGGAAATAATCCGCCACCCGGGGGTGGGGCAGGGCCAGGAAAGTTTCCCGGGCGATAGCATCCGCGGCGCACTCCGCGACCTCGTCGGTGCCGGCCAGGCCATCCCCGGCTACCGTATCGACATTATCAATCGTCGACAGCATGTCGGTGCGCACGCCCTGCGGGCAAAGGGCGGTCACGCCAATGCCGTCTCGCCCATGGGTGATGGCAAGCCACTCGGCGAAGCCCAGGGAGGCGTGTTTGCTCACGGTATAAGGCGCGGAACCGATCTGGCTTAACAACCCGGCGGCGGAAATGGTCTGGAGGAAGTATCCCGAACCCCGCGCCAGCATGCCGGGAAGACAGGCCCGGGCGGCGTGAACGTGGGCCATGACATTGACGTCCAGGCTTTTTTGCCAGGCCGACAAATCCGCGTCGGCCCCGCCGGCGGCGAAAATGCCGGCATTGGAGCAGAAAAGGTCCACTCCTCCGTAACGCGCTTCCATGTGATCGACCCAGGCTTTGATGTCCGCCGGGTCGCTGACGTCGCCAGTGCCGGTTTCCAGGTTGTCGATGGAAAGTCTTCCGGCGAGCGTTTGAAGCTTGCTCTCGTGCAGGTCGAGCAAAAGCAGGGCGCGGGGGTTTTCCCGGCTGAAGCGCCGGGCCAGAGCCTCGCCAATACCGCCGGCAGCGCCGGTAAGAATAATGGTCTTGCCGCTGAGTTTCATTAACCGGATTCTTCCTTTAGTGGGATTTTTCCATTGAGAAACGGGAACGACTATTATAAGTCCAGTGATCGAATACGGGCAAAATACTGGTCTCCCCCGGGGAAACAAACAGTCATTTAAAAAATACCGGATTGCGGTCGGAGCGCCATTGCCTTTCTCGGACGCATTAAATTCTCTATAATGGCTATTCTCGGAGCGACGTGTCGTTATCCTTTATCCCTTACCCTTCTGCCTGAAACGGAAAAGCTCTTGTCGCCAGAATCTCCCACCGAAAAAAAACAGCCAGATACCGTTACCCATTCACGATCCGATGGCGCCACCAAGGCCGGCAAGAAAACCGATCGCCGCAAGGCGCCGCAAACCAAGGAAAAAATTCTCGATGCCGCGGAAGCGCTGTTTGTCCAGAAGGGCTATTACGGTACCTCCCTGCGTGACATCAGCAGGGCAGCAGGGGCACAACTGGCGCTGAGTTATTACCACTTCGGCTCCAAGGAAGACCTGTTTCGCGCCGTGATCGATCGGCGTGCCGATGAAAATGTCGCGGATCTGCGTGGAGCCCTGGTGCGTGTGACTGCTGGCGGAAAATCGCCGACCGTGGAGGAAGTCTTAAGTGCCTTTATAGAGCCGGTGGTGGAAAAGGTGCTCAGGGGAGGCGAGGGCTGGCGAAATTATATCCGGCTCCTGGCCCAGGTTGCCCATATGCCGCAGGAAGAAAGTTTTCTGGTCCCCGTGAATATTCATTACGACGCCGTGGTTCGTGAGTTCGTCGAGCAGATGGCCCGTCTCTTTCCGGACATGGCCAGGGAGGACGTACACTGGGGCTTTTATTTCTATCAGGCGGCTATAACCGATCTGCTAAACGAACCGGGGATGGTGGACCGCCAGTCCGATGGCCTTTGTCGGGCCTCCGACCTGGAAACCATCGTGAAAAAGATTACCCGGTTTTTTGCGGCGGGCTTTCGTGGCATTGGCGGTTTGCAGGACCGATAAGTTTCATAAAAAATATTTTCCCGCATGCGGCACTCCGAACTAATTTCACCGGCAAGCCACGCGAAACCGACACTTACCAGGAACAGCAAAAGAAACGGTTTCTTAACCTCATGGGCCTCATGCTGGGGGAAGCATTTACGCCGTAAATGCTTCCATCCAGGCTTGTCGGCGAGATCCTTCCGCCTGCAGTCTCAAAAAATATCCGCCGGCATGAGGCTCTGTTAATGCCGGTCTTACCGCTACAGGTCGCTTTGTCACCTGGCTCAGGTGCCGTTCAGCGCCTGCCTTCGAGGTAGTCGTTCAGGACCTCGTGAAAACGCCGCACCCGGGTTTCCTGGCCGGAGAGATAACAATCAGTAAACGCCATGGAACGCAGCCCGCGTTGCTGAGTCTCGGCCAGCGAAAGATCCTGGGACAGGAAGTCGCCTTGCTCCAGGGCAGCCTCATACTCGGCGAAATTGTCCGTTTCATGCTCGGCTTCCTCGTACGGGCGCATACCGTAAAGGGTGGCAACTTCCGACGCGCCACGAATCTTCGGAACCAGGTACCAGTAGTCAAAAGTGGACCAGTTGGGATCCTCGGCATCGGGCTCTGTGCGGAAGACATGCAGTCCTTCCGGGGTGCCGGTGAGTGTCAGGTTTGGGAAACAGGTGTGATGCACCTGGTCGGTCAACTCGCAATCAGTGAACTTTTCAAAATAGTCGTAGCCTCGTTCGGGGCCCAGTTTTCGGCGGGCTTCCTGTAAGGCGAGCCGCGCTTGCTGGGCGCGCCCCTGAAAGTCGTCAGGATCGATATCCCAGGCTTTCAGGACATCGGCCCACAACGGCTGGACTTCGTCTTTAACGGGCGAGCGGGAGGAAGGCTGGAGCTTTTCGATCATGCGATTATGACCATTCGGGTACATTTCAAAGATGGTCGTCGAATAATGATCGTCAATCATAGGCATGAATTGCGGATGCACCGACGGGATATGGTAGGACTCGTTGAAGTTGTCGGAGGCGAACTTCCAGTTGGTGTTGACCCGGAGGGTGCGCCAGACGACCCGGGTGTGCTGCTCCAGGTCGCGATTACCCAGCAGCGTGGGAATGGGATCCAGATACTCCAGGAGCGGTTTAACATCGGGATCGAAGCTCCAGAAAATGAATCCGCCCCAGGTATCGCAGGGCAGCTCCTTCAGTTGCAGTTTGCCGCAGGGATTGCCCTGGGGGAAATCTTCCGGATCCTGCACCGACTCCAGCTTGCCGTCTAGGCCATATTTCCAGCTGTGATAGGGGCAGGTGAAAGCGTCCGTTACGCCTCCCTCTTCCACAGTGACCAGCTGATTGCCACGGTGCATGCAGACATTGAAAAAGGCCCTGATGGAGTCGTCCTTTTGCCTGACCAGTAATATCGATTCATGGCGAAAATCGTGGACGATGAAATCACCCGGTTCCTGAAGCTGTGACGTCCGCCCGCCAACATGCCAGATGCGCTTCCACATGGATTCCCATTCCCGGTCGGCAAAACCTTTTGACCAGTAGCGGTCACCAGTAATGGCGTCCCCCCGGGCCCTGGGGTTTTCGGCGTCCGGGTGTGTCGGGTAACTTGGGTTCAGTTTGGTATTCATGGTTCATTCCTCCTGGAGTCTCGTTGTCAGTTCCGCCTTGCGGTAAAGTTTTGATGGTCAGTGATCGCCGTGAATCTCGTCCAGAGAGCCGGGGAGCGGCATACCGGCGTTAATCGAATATTTCTCGAACTTCCAGCCGGCGTCGGTCTTCACACAATCCATCCGGTAGCGGACATGGACGTGGACCTCGTTGCCGTCGTTTGACCGGCCGAGCCCCTGGACATAGGCGCGCATGGTTCCTTTGACGCCGTCGTAGTGTTCGACACGGAAATTGCTGATGTAATGGGTGTGATGGGACATGTCGGCAAAAACATCCTCATAGAATTTCCTGAACGAGGATTTACCCGGCATAGCCGGGAGGCCTATGCCCGAAAAGTCGAGCACCGCGTCGTCAGTAAACAGGTCGAGCAGTTCTTCCACGTCAGTGAGTTTATCCACCGCATAGCAGTAGTCGGTCATAAGGTCCTGAAGTGCGAAGCGCTCTGTAAGGGGGATTTGTATCACGAAATTGTCTCCTGAATAGTTCCACTTGGTGGTAAGGTTGTACTGGTCAGTGTCGGCAGTGTCATCGGTATCTAACGGGTTATCTGGCCTGAACAAGCGGTTATCGACCAGGATGTTCCCACAGACGGCATTGGGACATTAGGGTCCTTGCCGGGCCGTTAAATTTCTCGCAAACCGGCGGAACGGATAGCACTGATGACCCCAAGCACAGCTTTCATCGATCGGCCCGAATTCACGCGTATCCCGCCTTATCGGTTTTCATTGGCTCATTAATGTCATGCCGGCCACCCGGCCAAAATAGGAACCGGGTCCCAGGCTCATACCGCTGGCGTAACTCTTGCCGGATTTGGGGATATGGGCGGTGCAGGCACCCGCGGCGCAGAGTCCGGGAATGGGGCGACCCTTTTTGTCTAGCACGCGGGCGTCGCTGTCGACTTCCAGGCCGCCCAGGGTCATGAAAAGATAGAAAGAGCGGTTAAAAGAGATGTCGAACGCCGCGTAGGGGCCGTTTTCCAGAGGTTTCAACCAATCCGGATGTTTGTAGAACAACGGGTCTTCACCTTTCCGGGCGGCGACGTTGTATTGCCTGAGCGTGCGGCTAAGGGCGCCGGCGGGTATGTCCAGGCCCGCCTCCATTTCCTCGATGTTTTCGTAGCCATCGACCAATTGATGCCGGGCCGACTCGATTTCCGGGTAGGCAAAAATTTCCTCGTCGACGATGAGGTAGGCCCGCTGCTCGGGCTGCTCGCTGATAAAGGCGGCCGTGCGGCCGTGGTAGCTGTCCTCGGCCACGAAACGCTTTCCGAACTTGTTGACGATAATGCCCTTGATCAGTTGGCCGGGCGGATAAATCGAGGCTGTTGCTATGACTCCCTCCATGGCGTTCGTGGCGGCGCCCGCCGACAGGCCCAGGCGAATCCCGCAGCCGTCGTTCCAGGGTGAACCCAGCGGCTCGGCGGTATCCGGGAGTACAGGAATATTCTCTCGGACCATGTCCGGGTTCATGGCGAAGCCGCCGCTGGCGATCACCACGCCGGTGCCCGCTTCATAGTGGAGTGTCTTGCCCTCCCGACGGAGCCGTACGCCGCAGATTTTGCCGGTGTCATCGGCGATCAGGGCAGTGACCTGGCTGTCGCAGGATATTCGCACGCCCTCGTCTTCGCACCTGGTTGTCAGCGCGGCCATGGCAACGTTGCCAGGGCTTTCTCCCTCGCCGGTTGCCTGGTGGCCCCGGGGTGCGGGCCGGGCGATTTCGCGATAGGGCCAGAGCTTTTCATTGCCAGTGCTCAACAGGCCCTCCGTACCGAGCAGGAACACGGCCTTGCCTTCGTAACAGGTGCGCTCAAAGGGTACGCCCTGGGACTCGAGCCAGTCGAAATGACTGACGTTTTCGTCGCAGTAGCGCCTTACCAGATCGGCGTTTTCACTACCCATGCTGGCGATCATGAAGCGGTACATATCGTCGGGGCTGTCGTCGAAACCGCAGGCTTTCTGGACCGCGGTGCCGCCGCCCAGATAAAAAAGGCCCGACGACAGCGCGCTGGCACCGCCCCCGGCACTGGCTCTTTCCACCACCAGTACATCCCCCCCTGCTCGCCGGGCTTCCAGGGCGGCACAGACACCGGCAATGCCATAGCCGATGACCAGGACATCGGCGGTGTCGTCAAAATGAGGCACATCCCGTAGGGAGATCAGGCTATTTTGCATGGCTTGCACTCTTCGGTCTTTTATGGCGGTCCGTTGTGCAGTGACTAGCAACGACAGGCGGGTGGCGCGCTTGTCGTGTGCGGGTGATTGCTAGCAGTGACGCCGGCTTCGGATAAAGGTTCTGCGCTCATGATGTGCTCGTTATCAATAATACTTGAACGTTCGACTAATAAATATACCTGCCACGGTTTTGCCTGTCAATGGGGCAAACAGGAAAGAAATATGAACCGGTTTCTAATCCTCGGCTTTGCTGCGGTTGTTCGTTAGACCGTGACCCCCATAAACTGATGCCCGGAGCCGGTCAGCCCGCGCTCTGCGGGGTGGCGACAGACTCCTGGTGCTTACCGATACCCCAGCCTTCCAGGAACAGCGTCATGTCCATCTCCGCGTGCCGGGTTTCCGCTTCCGTGTGGCGGATGTTGAAAAGCGGCCGCAGGCCCCCGGACATCACCAGCGAAAAGGTCGTCGCCGCCTGGGCCGGATCCACCGGCCGCATCCTGCCCTGGTCGATCAGGGCCTGGAAAAATGCTGTCAATCGTTGGCTGGTGGCTTGTGCGAGACGGTTTCGTGCCCCCTGGCACAAGTCGGGGTAGCGGCGGCCCTGGGCTATCAGCAGGCGCCGCAATTCGATGTTCCTGTCGCTGGTGGAGGCTTGGTAGATCGCCGAGGCGGCGTTTCGCAAGGTCTGACGGGGATCGTTGATGTCCAATTCGTAGTCGCTCAGTTCCGCGGCGACCAGTTCCACCTCGTCATTGACGACGGCCTCGAAGAGTGCCTCTTTGTTGCGGTAGCGTCGGTAAATGGTTGCCTTGCTGACCCGGGCCCGCCTGGCGATCTGATCCATGGTGGCGCGGCCCAGGCCTTCCTCGATAAAGATGTCCCGTGCGGCTTCCAGGAGTTCCTGCTCCCGGGCCGTGGATAGTTGATTGGGGGCTTTTTTCATTGCTCTTGGCTCATTTGGAGGCGTCATTTGCGAGATTCCGGAAGTATACTAGGCTAAAAAAATAAAACAGTGCTGTTTTTTTGTTGACATACGCCGGGTTTGGCGTTAATTTAATCTAAACGAAACCGTACCGTTCATATTAAATATAGCAAATAGCCTGGGGTTGACCCGAAGCTGAAGCGCTTTTTTGGGCGTAACCTTCCAGGTGCAGGGGGTAAAACGTGAAGATGCTGTCAGGAGTACTATCCGGCCTTGTGGTGGGGTTTAGCCTGGTCCTGGTTCCGACGGGTGCTGTCATAGCCCAGGGTAAAGGCCAAAAACCGCCGTATTCGCCACCGGTGCGGGAGAACACCACTCAACTTTTGTGGGGCGATACGCACCTTCATACCACACTCTCCGCGGATGCCTATACAGCCGATGTGCGTGTCACGCCGGTGCAGGCCTACGAGTTCGCCCGGGGCAGGACCGTCACAGCGGACAACGGCATGCCCGTGAAGCTCAAGCGGCCCCTGGACTTCCTGGTAATCACGGACCATTCAGACTATCTGGGTATTTACCGACGCCTGGCTGCTGGCGATCCCCAACTCAAGGACTGGCCGGTGGGGCAACGCTGGGCGGAATACCTGAAGACCGGCCAGACGGTGAAGTTGGGCAGTGAGTTTGCAGAGGCGATCCAGCAGGGAGATCCCGCCTACGACGCGCCCAGCCAGATGATTGCCAGTATCTGGGAGGACGTCACCAAGAGAGCCGAGCGCTATAACGAGCCCGGTATTTTTTCGGCCATTATCGGCTACGAATGGACCTCCATGATTACCGGCGACAACCTCCACCGGGTTGTTCTTTATAAGGACGGCGCGGAGAAGGCGAACCAAATGCTGCCCTTTACCGCCCGGGAAAGCACCGACCCGCAGGATCTCTGGCAGGCCCTGGCGTCTTACGAAGAGAAAACGGGTGGCGATATTCTGGCCGTTGCCCACAACGGCAACGTCAGCAACGGCCGTATGTTTTCCCCCACCCAGGTCAACGGTGAACCCATCGACGGAAAGTACGCCGCCGAGCGCAGCCGTTGGGAGCCGGTTTACGAGGTAACCCAGGTCAAGGGCGATGGCGAGACCCATCCGTACCTCTCGCCGGGCGACGAGTTTGCCGATTTCGAAACCTGGGACCAGGGCAACATCATGCTGAGCCAGGAAAAGAAACCGGAAATGCTCCAGTACGAATACGCCCGGTCGGCGTTGCAGGAAGGCCTGCGCCATGAGGCAAATCTGGGGCTTAACCCCTTTAAGTTCGGCATGATCGGCAGCACCGACTCCCATACCGGCTTTTCCACGGCAGAGGAAGACAATTTCTTCGGTAAGTTCGTCGAGTCCGAACCCGCCCCCGACCGGGTAACGAACAAAATGGCGGGCCAGCTCCAGGAAAGCTGGCAATTGGGCGCTTCGGGTCTCGCCGCCGTGTGGGCACCGGAAAATACCCGGGAAGCCATTTTCGAGGCCATGGAACGGCGCGAGGTTTATGCCACCACCGGCCCGCGCATCAAGGTCCGTTTCTTCGGCGGCTGGGAGTTCGACCAACAGGATATCGAGCGGGCGGATTACGCCCGGGTCGGCTACGACAAGGGCGTGCCCATGGGGGGCGATCTGACCAAAACCGACGATGCTGCGGCACCGACCTTCCTGATCGTCGCCGCCCGGGACCCGGACGGCGCCAACCTGGACCGGGTCCAGGTTATCAAGGGCTGGCTCGACGCCGACGGCAAAACCCATGAAAAAATCTACGACGTGGCCCTTGCCGACGGTCGCAGGGTGGACCCGGAAACCGGGGACGTACAGCCGGTGGGCAATACCGTCGATTTGGCAAAGGCCAGCTACACCAACACCATCGGCGACCCGGAACTGGCCACGGTATGGCGGGACCCGGACTTCGATCCGGACCAGCGCGCTTTCTACTACGTGCGGGTACTACAGATTCCCACGCCCCGCTGGACAGCCTATGACGCAAACTATTTCGACAGGGATATGCCCGACCGGATTCCCATGGTCGTTCAGGACCGGGCCTACACATCGCCCATCTGGTACACCCCGTGACCTGAATCCTATAAAAGTGCCGCCGCACCGTTGTTGAAGGTGGGGCGCGGAAACACCGCTCAGCGGTGAATGACTATCGCAATCGCAACGCCCGGCAGACCGCCGGAAACCCAAGGGGGAAATCATGACAACCTTTAAATACTCGTCACAACGGCCTTTTGCCAAGTCCATCATAAGCTCCACGATTGCCGGTACCGTGCTGTCACTCGGTTCAGTGGCCCATGCCCAACTCGAGGAGGTGGTGGTGACTGCCCAGAAGCGTGCGGAAAGCATGCAGGACGTGCCCATCGCCATCTCCGCATTTACCGAGGACGCCATGCGCGATATGGGGATTACCAACGCTACCGATCTGGCGTTGGCCACTCCGGGCCTGGTGTTCACCTCCGTGGGCACCCTGGGCGCGCCCTATCTGCGGGGCGTGGGCACGCGCTTTACCCTGAACGGTCTCGACAACAGCGTGGCCACCTACGTGGGCGACCGCTATATCCCCCGGGGCAGCGGCAACCAGCTGGACCTGGGTATCGACGTGGAGCGGGTCGAGGTATTGAAAGGACCCCAGGGCATTCTCTACGGCCGCAACGCCACCGGCGGCGCCGTCCGGATCATCAAGAAGCCCGTCACCGAGGAATTCGAGGGTACCGTGCGCGCCGGCATCGGCAACTATGACTTATGGGAAGTTGCCGGTACCGTCAATATCCCGGTCACGGACACCTTCGGCATGCGCCTGTCCGGGCAGACCACCCAGCGCGATGCCTGGCAGGATAACCTGGCTCACGGTGTCGTACCCGGTGCCGTGGACGATATCAACAACAAGGATGTCACCAAGCTGTCGAGCCGGTTCCGCTGGGATATGAGCCCGGCAACGGTGGCCAATCTGTCGGTGGATTACTGGGCACAGGACGACTACCAGGGCCACGACGGCGCGTTACTGGGTCCACCTGAGCTCAACCTGGGTGTGGCCGCGTTCGGGGCCGTGGTCCCGCAAGGTCGGGAGGATATCTCCACCGATAGCCGTGAGCCCACCGATGGCGAGGAACTGGCCGGGGAGTTGCACATCGAGCACGCCATGGATGGTGTCGATCTGGTGTCCATTACCACCTATGCCGACTTCGACATGACTTGGACCTCCGAGGGCGACGGCACCTCGGCGCCGCTATTCACCCCGTCGATTGCCTTCGACGAATCGGAGACCTGGTCCCAGGAATTCCGATTGACGTCCAGCGAAGGGGACCTGGACTGGACCGTGGGTGCCTTCTATTATGAAGACACGCACTCCACCGAGTTCAACTTTTTCACGGCGATTCTGCCCAGCGTATCCCAGGGCCGCCAGACCACGGAAACCACGGCAGCGGCACTGTTCGGCCATATCGGTTGGGACCTTTCGGATCGCTGGGCACTGAAGCTTGGCGCCCGCTATTCCTACGAAAACCGCGACGTGGATCTCGTCAACAGCAATCGCGCGGGAATTGCTACCATCACTCCGGGCCTGCCACAGAAGTTCGACGAAAGTTGGAACGAGTTGACGCCCCTGGTGACGCTCGAATACCACATGCCCAACGCCATGGCCTACCTGACCTATACCCGGGGCTTCAAGAGCGGCGGGTACAATTTCCCCGCGACTTCCACGCCCGATGGCCTGGAGCCGGAAATCCTCGATATGGTGGAACTGGGGCTGAAGGGCGATTACTTCGATAGCAGCCTGCGGCTCAACGGCAGCCTCTACTACTATGACTATACGGATCTTCAGGTCACCCGGGCTTCCGATACCGGCGGGGCCCCGAGTACGGAGAACGCTGGTGAGGCTCAGTTGTATGGTCTGGACCTGGAACTTACCTGGCTGGTCACCGAGGCTTTCACATTATCGGCAAGCCTCAATGTGCTGGATTCGGAGTACGACGACTATATTCCCGCACCCCGGGTGTATAACGCTATTCTCGACGGCACCATCAATACCGCATCGCCGACGCCCGGCATGGGGGTTCCGGATCCCACCAACCCCAATCACGCGCCCTTCAACCAGTTCGAGGCCGACGGCGAATCCCTGTTGCGGTCGTCGGATTACTCCTACACGATCACGGCCGCCTATGAGTTTATGGTGGGCGAGGGGCGTTTGCCGTTGTCCGTCACCTACTCCTACAAGGACGACTACGATTACGACTTCGCCATCGACCCTATCGCCAGCAAGTGGCTCACTCAGGACGGCTATGGCCTGGTCAACGCCAGGGCTGCATACTACGGTGCCGGCGACAAGTGGTCCGTTTCACTGTGGGGTAAAAACCTCACCGACGAGGAGTACTTTAACGAGGTGGCGGGCAACGCCATGGGCCTGCGCGGTTTCTGGGCCATGCCGAGAACCTACGGCGCCACCGTGGAATACCAATTTTAACGACGCGCCGGAAGATGCCGGCCCGCAAGGCGGGCCGGCGTTTGCCGAAATCCGGGGCACGGCGGTGTTGGTGCCCACAGGCCCTTTCACGGATACGGGAACCTCTGGAGGACTGCAATGAAGCCGTTGCTGAAACAACCCCTGCTTCATTTCCTTGCCCTGGGCGTTTTGCTGTTTCTCTTCCACGGCTGGGTTTCGCAGAACGATAGCGAAGACGGCGATCGTATTGTTATCGACGACGCCGCTTTGCGGGAGTTTGTCCAGTATCGTAGCCGGTCGTTCGACGCGGCCTCCATCGACCGCAAGCTGGCGGCCATGAACCCCGAAGAGCGCCGGCAGCTTGTGGACCGTCTGGTACGGGAAGAGGCCCTGTACCGGGAGGCCAAACGCCTGGGCCTGGACCGTGACGACTATGTGATCAAGCAGCGGCTGGTGCAGAAGATGGAGTATCTGGCCCGAGGGTTCGGGGCGCCGGCAGGCGCTGTGGACCCGGCGGCGTTGAACGCGTATTACCGGGATCACAGGGAACGCTATCGCGAGCCACCGAGCGTTACTTTTGCCCATGTCTTTATCGACGCTGACCGGCATGGGGAGCCCGCGCAGTATGCCCGGACACTTGGGCAACAGCTCAACGCGGGGGCCGAGCCGTTTTCCCGGGCGATGGGTTACGGCGACCGCTTCCTCTACCACACCAACTATGTGGAGCGCAGCGATGACTTTGTCGCCTCGCACTTCGGCGCCGGCTTTGCCGAAGCGGTTTTCGATCTCGCACCGGACGACAGCCGCTGGCAGGGACCCATTGCTTCCGACCACGGCTACCATCTGGTGATGCTCACTGGCAAGGATTCCGGCGGCGTGCCGGCCCTTGAGACTATCCGCGACCGGGTCGCCCAGGATGCGCGCCGGGCCTGGCTGGACAGGCAGACCGAAGACGCCATCCGGACCATTGTCGACAGTTACGATGTCGAACGCCGGACCGGGCAGCAGGCCGCCCGGGAAGGGCAGCAGGACGATATCCAGGGTTAGCCGTTATGTCGATCAACCTCCGGTACCGTGCCGGAACACTTTCTCTTCTTCTCCTGTTCTTTTG